>MDSY01051641.1_pt1 | contig 91009 bp, 92 predicted proteins | sample 811131 | NCBI WGS metagenome assembly MDSY01 (sample SAMN05326643, study PRJNA326480) | marine metagenome | isolation source: seawater | place: Atlantic Ocean: South West | collected 2010 | reverse complement strand
ACGTGGTACAACCTAACGTGGTACACCAACGTGGTACACCAACGTGGTACACTCGTAGTTTACCAACCTCCACCAAACCCCTTGTTTTACTGGTTATTATGACAATAAAGGGGGGCTGGCAGAGACGATGGGATTCGAACCCACGAGACCCTTCCGGGCCTACTCCCTTAGCAGGGGAGCGCCTTCGTCCACTCGGCCACGTCTCCGTTGACCCGTCTAGCGGGGAGTTGGACCGGGGACAAGCAGGATTTAGGCAAGTTTCGCAACATTTTTAAAAAATTTTTTCTTCACTGCCGCGATGTCCACATCCACGCAGACTTTGACTGGTTCCGAACTGAGATTTGGGTCTGAAACCGTCTCGCCAGACCGCTCACCGCTGCAAATCACCCGAAGGTGATGATCTTCGGTGACAAACAGATTAGGTGCAGCGCAGGCGACCAAAGCCGATGGGTCATGCATACCGCAGCCGTTGAATTTACCCACGGTTTCATAAAAATCGATGTAAAATTCCGCCATCTGGTGTAGCAGCCCGCCCAGCTTTGGGCTTTGCTCTGCCAATTGCGCAAAATAGCTGCGCGGGCAGATCACACGGTTTGTGACATCCAGTCCCACCAAGGTGATGTTGCAGCCATAGCTAAACACAAAATCAGCCGCATGTGGGTCATGATAAATATTGGCCTCAGCCGCCGGGGTTATATTGCCGCCAGCCCGCAGGCTGCCGCCCATGATCACCATCCGTTTTAGGTTGCGGCAGAACTCTGGGTCGAGATCCATTGCTGCGGCGATATTGGTCAGAGGGCCAATGGGACACAGAACCAGCTCACCTTTATATGCGCGCGCCATCCGCACCAAAAACTCTGGCGCAGTTTCAGAAACGGCCTTCCCCTGTGGTGTGGGCACGTCCAGCGTCCCAAAGCCTTCCGCTCCGTGCACATGTAAACTTGGGGGATAGGCGGGAAGTTTACGCGGTTTTGACAAACCCTCCGCCACAGAAATATTAACGCCTGCCGTTTCCATCAGAAACAATGCATTGCGGGTGGCTTGCGGGGTGGTCACATTGCCAAACACTGTGGTCAGAGCCAGGAGGTCAACCTCAGGATCTGCAATCGCATAAAACAGAGCCATGGCATCATCGATGCCAGGGTCCGTATCGATGATTAGCTTGATGGTCATAAGACCCCTGCCCCAATGATGGATTTAGGTGTTGAACAAAAAGTGCATCACGTCACCATCGTGCACGATATAGGTTTTACCCTCGGAGCGCATTTTACCAGCTTCTTTTGCCGGAGATTCGCCGCCACAATCCACAAAATCCTGATAGGTAATGGTTTCTGCGCGAATAAAACCACGTTCGAAATCGCCATGGATCACACCTGCGGCTTGTGGCGCGGAGGTGCCATTCTTGATGGTCCAAGCGCGGGCCTCTTTTGGTCCTACTGTGAAATAGGTCTCAAGAGCCAAAAGTTCATAGCCAGCGCGAATTAAACGATCCAAACCGGCCTCTTCCAGACCCATTTCGGTGAGAAACATCTCTGCTTCATCATCCTCCAACTGGCTGATCTCTTCTTCGATCTGCGCGGAGATAATCACATGGCTGTTGCCTTGATCTGCAGCCATTTTGGCCACGGCATCAGAATGCGCATTGCCTTTGGCAGCATCGTCCTCGCCCACGTTGCAAACGTATAGAATAGGTTTTGTAGTCAACAGTTGAAGCATTTTCCATTGCTTTGCGTCGTCTTCATCCACAGTCACGGTCCGGGCGGGCTTGCCCTGCACTAAAGCTTCCATTGCCGCGCCCAGCAGGCGTTCTTGCTGAACAGCCTCTTTGTCTCCGCCGCGCACCTTACGAACAACGTTTTGCAGGCGTTTTTCAACGCTTTCCATATCGGCCAGCATCAGCTCTGTGTCGATGGTATCCGCATCCGCCAAAGGGTCCACCCGGTCAGAGACATGCACCACATCGCCATCTTCAAAACAGCGCACCACATGGGCAATAGCATCGGTTTCACGTATATTGGCCAGAAATTGATTTCCCAAACCTTCGCCTTGGCTGGCGCCTTTAACCAGACCCGCGATATCCACAAAGGTCATCCGCGTCGGGATGGTATTAGCAGAATTTGCAATCGTGGCCAGATTGGTCAAACGTGCGTCAGGCACGTTCACTTCACCCACATTAGGTTCAATGGTGCAAAAAGGGAAGTTTGCAGCCTGGGCGGAGGCTGTTTTTGTCAGCGCGTTAAACAAGGTGGATTTGCCCACATTCGGCAAGCCAACGATACCCATTCTAAAACCCATGATGCACTCCATAATTGCTCAATGCGCTCTTATCTGCGCCCAGTGGCCAGAGCAAGCAGAACTACGAATTACCCCCCACAAAGCCAAATACTAAAGATTAGCCACCCGGCTCGATCGAAGTACATTGAACTTAGCGCGCCTTTGCGGCATGTGAGTGGGTAAGCAATCTAAAGGGCCTGATATGACACGGATAGACGCGAAATTTGCAGAACTCAAAGCCGTTGGTAAAAAAGCGTTTGTGACCTATGTCATGGCGGGTGATCCAAATTATGACACTTCACTGGTAGTGGTGAAGGGTCTGCCTGCCGCAGGCGTAGATATCATTGAACTTGGCCTGCCCTTTACAGACCCCATGGCCGATGGCCCCACCATCCAATTGGCCGGCCAGCGCGCGCTGGAAGCTGGGATGAGCCTGCAAAAAACATTGCAAATGGTGCGTGACTTCCGTGAAGACGATGACACAACCCCAATTGTTTTGATGGGCTATTACAATCCAATCTACTCTCGCGGCGTTGCGCGCTTTTTGCAAGAGGCTAAAACCGCGGGTGTCGACGGCATGATTGTAGTGGATCTGCCGCCAGAAGAAGATGACGAGCTGTGTATCCCCGCCCAAAAGGCTGGGTTGAATTTCATTCGCTTGGCCACGCCCACAACCGACAACAAGCGCCTGCCAAAAGTCCTGACCAACACGTCGGGCTTTGTCTATTATGTCTCCATAAATGGCATCACCGGAGCTGCGGCTGCGAAAGCCATCGACGTGGCCCCCGAAGTGGCACGTATCAAAGCGGCCACCGACCTGCCGATCATTGTAGGCTTTGGCATCCGCACCCCAGAAAACGCCCGAGACATCGCCTCTGTAGCGGATGGTGCGGTGGTGGGCTCAGCCATTGTGGATGAAATCGCAGCTGGAAAATCTCCTGCTGAGGTTTTAGCCTTTGTTAAATCGTTGGCTGATGGAGCGCACTCCGCCTAATTCTAAGGAATCCCAATATGACAATGATAATCCGGCCCCTACAGGCCAATGATCGTGGCGCTTGGGCCCGCATGTGGACAGATTACCTTATTTTTTATGACAGCGATGTGGCGCTTGAGATCTATGATCTCACCTTCGCGCGACTCGTTGATCCTGAAAATCTGGTGCAAAACTGCCTTGTAGCGGAGCTAGAGGGCGTGGCCGTCGGAATTGTACACTATCTTTATCATGCCCATAATTGGCAGGCTGAGAATGTGTGTTACCTGCAAGATCTCTATGCGGATCCACATGTGCGCGGTCAAGGTATTGGGCGGGCCATGATGGAAGCGGTCTATGCGGCAGCGGACGCCAATGGCACACCATCCGTCTATTGGATGACCCAAAATTTCAACGCAAATGCGCGATTGCTCTATGATCGCATCGGCGGCTTAACTCCCTTCATAAAATATTCGAGGTAGCCTATGACCATTCACATCGGAGCCAAACCCGGAGAGATTGCTGACACCGTTTTGATGCCGGGCGATCCTTTGCGCGCAAAATGGGCGGCTAAAACCTTTTTGGACGATCCCCAATGCATCAATGAAGTGCGCGGCATGTTCGGCTTTACCGGAACATGGCGGGGCAACCGCGTCACAATTCAAGGCTCCGGCATGGGCATGCCCGGCCTATCAATCTATGTGAATGAGCTGATCAAAGACTATGATGTGAAAACGCTGATCCGCATTGGCTCGGCCGGTGGTATGAGCCCGAAAGTCAAGCTGCGAGATGTTGTAATCGCTATGACCGCATCGAGCCTATCCACACCCTCACTGGGCATGTTCAAGGAAATCAACTACGCGCCTTGCGCCGATTACGGGCTGTTAGAAGCTGCAGTGAAAGCCTCGCGCGCCCGCGACATTGGCACCCATGTGGGCGGCATTTATTCGGCAGATGTATTTTATGATGAGCGCCCAGACCTCACCGAGCAAATGACCCGACACGGGATTTTGGCCGTGGAAATGGAAACCGCAGAGCTTTACAATCTGGCTGCACGTCACAATCGGCGGGCTTTGGCGGTTTGTACCATCTCTGATCATCTGCTCACCCATGAATCCCTGCCCTCTGAAGATCGCGAGCGCAGCTTTGGCGATATGGTGGAAATAGCGCTACAGGCCGCCTTCGACTAAAAACGACCTTACGAAGTGCCGTTAATGGCTCTGCCATAGCCCAAGGGGCAGTTAGAATGCGGTATGAATGCAAGATTGATGGATATGACCCTTGGGCTGGGTGTGGCCCTCGTTTGGGGGTTGGGACTGGTCTTCGCCAAGGCGGCTATAGCGCATTTTCCACCCATCTTACTTATGGCCTTTCGCTTTAGCGTCACAGCCTTGGTTTTGGTCTGGTTTTTGAAACCCACAGGCGGTCAGCTTCGTATACTGGCGCTCATTTCCTTCATTTCAGCCACATTACAATACAGCATGACCTTCACCGGGCTTGCGGGTCTCGATGCCTCTGCCACCGCCTTGATCGTTCAGCTTGAAATCCCATTTTTGGTACTCATCGGCGCAATATTTTTAAAAGAAACGCCCGGTTGGCGCCGGTGGATTGGCATCACCATTGCATTTTTCGGAGTATATCAAATCACTGGAGAACCCCGGATCGGCAATGCGCTATGGTCGGTGGCTTTGGTGATTGGCGGCGGGCTGACATGGGCCACGGGGCAAGCCATGGTGCGCCATCTCAAAGACATATCCGGATTGACCGTGGCCGCATGGGTGGCCGTTCTGGCCTTCCCACAACTTTTCATGATGTCAGCTATTTTTGAAACTGGTCAACTTCATGCCATTCAATCCGCCGGCTGGATTGTTTGGAGTGCCGTGGCCTATCTGGGTCTGATCATGACCGCCCTTGGTTATTACATGTGGTATACATTGATCCGACGCACCCCCGTGAGCGAAGCGGCCCCCTATCTGCTCACCCTGCCCCTGTTTTCAATGGCTGGCGGCTGGTTTTTCTTAGGAGAAGTTGCCACCCCTCAAACGTTGTTGGGAGGTGGTATTATCTTATCTGGTGTCGCCTTAATCGTGTTTGAACCGATCAAAAAAAACAAACAGTGACCTTGGATTAAACCGATCGCTCGACCATCATCTCTTTGATTGAAGCAATGGATTTCGCCGGGTTCAAACCCTTAGGACAGGTTTTGGTGCAATTCATAATCGTGTGGCAGCGGTAGAGTTTGAACGGGTCTTCAAGCTGGTCCAAACGCTCACCTGTCGCCTCATCGCGGCTGTCAACGATCCAGCGATAGGCATGCAAAAGCGCCGCTGGGCCGAGGTAGCGATCGCCATTCCACCAATAGGATGGGCAAGCGGTCGAACAACAGGCACACATCACACATTCATAAAGGCCATCAAGCTTTTTACGGTCATCAATGGATTGCAGCCATTCCTTGGCAGGACGGTTGGTTTTTGTCTCAAGCCAAGGCATTATTGAGGCGTGCTGCGCATAGAAATGCGTTAAATCTGGGATCAGATCTTTCACCACTGACATATGCGGCAGCGGGTAGATTTTTACATCACTCTTCACCTCGTCCATGCCGTAAATACAGGCCAGAGTATTGATGCCATCCACATTCATCGCACAAGAGCCGCAGATGCCCTCGCGGCAAGAGCGACGGAAAGTCAGTGTTGGATCAATTTCACTTTTGATCTTGATCAAAGCATCTAAAATCATCGGGCCGCAGGTGTCGAGGTCCACGAAATAGGTATCAACCTGTGGTGTTTTGCCATCGTCTGGGTTCCAGCGATAGATCTTGAATGTGCGCAAATTGGTAGCACCTTCGGGCTTGGGCCAGACTTTTCCGCGGGTGATGCGGGAATTTTTAGGGAGCGTCAGTTGTACCATTTTATTTCTCCACTCAGTGAGCGCTTGCAGCGCTTTACGACCTTAAATTCAAACGAATTAAGAGCCGCGACAGTATATGCCGTGATCGGGGCCATCCCTAAGACAGCTTTTTAGTTAGACAAGTCAGCACCAGCGGGCGCTGAATGATTTCATTGGCCAAATCGATGATCTTTTGGCTAGGCTCTGCGGCCAGTTGATCTTGAGCCAAAGGCGTCAAAACCGCAAAGGCGGTTTGTTGACCCACAGACATCTCAGCCGCAGCTACGCTCACTTGAAGCGCCAAAGCAGCGGCGCAGATCGCCCGAAGCCACATTAGAAGGTCCTCACTTTTGGCGCGATTTGCTCCATAGAAATCCCGCCCTCAGACTCCGTTGTCAGAGGTGCCGTGATGACCGGGCGATGGCTCAAATCAACCTTGGCTCCATTAACCCGCGCGATAGTGTGCACGCGCCAATTTTTGTCATCTCGTTCTGTGAAATCCTCATGGGCATGCGCGCCACGGCTTTCTGTACGCGCTTCAGCGCCCACGATCGTGGCCATAGCGTTGGGCATCAAATTCGTCAACTCCAGCGTTTCCATCAAATCAGAGTTCCACACTAAACTGCGGTCTGTGACTTTGATATCATGCATTTTATCCGCAACAGCCGTCATCTTCTCGACGCCCTCAGCCAATGTTTTTGAAGTCCGGAACACAGCTGCATCAGCCTGCATCGTTTTTTGCATCTCAAGGCGCAGATCCGCGGTGGGCAATTGCCCCGATGCATGGCGCAGCGTGTCAAAGCGATCAAAGGCTTTGTTGACGGATGGCAGGTTTAAGGTCGCCGCCGGTGCTGCAGCATCCACAGTTTTGCCGGCCCGAATAGCAGCCGCCCGGCCAAAGACCACCAAATCGATCAAAGAGTTTGACCCCAAGCGATTGGCACCATGCACAGAAGCACAGCCCGCCTCACCAACAGCCATAAGGCCAGGAACAGTTGCATTGGGATCCGCGAGGGTTGGATTGAGCACTTCGCCCCAGAAGTTGGTTGGGATACCACCCATGTTATAGTGAACGGTCGGTATAACTGGGATTGGTTCTTTGGTGACATCGACGCCTGCAAAGATTTTTGCAGATTCAGAAATACCCGGCAAACGCTCCGCCAAGGCTTCTGGCTGTAGATGACTGAGGTTCAGGTAGATATGATCCCCATCGGGGCCAACGCCGCGACCCTCCCTAATTTCCATGGTCATACAGCGTGACACATAGTCCCTTGGAGCCAGATCCTTATAATTGGGCGCATAACGCTCCATGAAACGCTCATCTTGCAAGTTGCTCAAAAAGCCACCCTCGCCGCGTGCGCCCTCTGTAATCAAACAGCCAGAGCCATAAATGCCAGTCGGGTGAAACTGTACAAATTCCATATCCTGCAAAGCCAAACCAGCGCGCGCCACCATACCGCCACCGTCACCGGTACAAGTGTGTGCAGATGTAGCACTGAAATAGGCACGGCCGTAGCCGCCAGTGGCCAAAACAACAGTTTTGGCGTTGAACACATGCATTGTGCCATCGTCAAGCTTCCAACACACCACACCTTGGCACACGCCATCTTCCGACATCACCAAATCGATGGCGAAATATTCGATGTAGAATTCCGCGTTATTCTTGAGGGACTGACCATAGAGCGTATGCAAAATCGCATGGCCGGTTCGGTCTGCCGCCGCACAGGTACGTTGTACTGGGGGGCCTTCGCCAAACTCAGTTGTGTGGCCACCGAAGGGCCGCTGATAGATTTTACCTTCTTCGGTGCGCGAGAATGGCACACCGTAATGTTCCAACTCATAAACAGCTTTGGGCGCTTCACGGGCGAGATATTCCATTGCATCCGTGTCGCCGAGCCAATCGGACCCTTTGACCGTGTCATACATGTGCCACTGCCAGCTATCCGGCCCCATATTGCCAAGGCTGGCTGCGATGCCACCCTGAGCCGCCACAGTGTGCGAACGAGTTGGAAACACTTTAGTCACGCAAGCCGTGCGCAATCCCTGTTCTGCCATACCCAACGTGGCCCGTAAACCTGCGCCGCCAGCCCCAACAACCACAACGTCATAATCGTGGGTTTCATATTCATATGCAGCCATAGGTATGGTCTCCAAAACTTAAAGTGCGATGCGCGCGATGGCGAAAACAGCGGTTGCGATGGCCGCGTAGGATCCGCAGGTCATCACGATGATCCAGATCTTACGAGAAAGCCCTTGAAAATAGTCTTCAATCAAAACCGTGACGCCGTTTTTAAAATGTAACAACCCTACGATAAAGGTGAGCAGCGCCACGATCGCTGGGAAAGGGCGCGAAAAATAGGCCGTGACCGTCGCGTGATTCTCGCCAAGCATTGGGCCAACGGTGAAGATGAACAAAGGCACTAAAATTAGCAGGGCCACTGAAGAGACGGTCATGCCCCAGAAATGAGCTGTGCCAGTTTTGGCGGTACCCATGCCAGTCGCGCGTTTACGATCGGTCAAAAAAACCATGCTCCGCCCTTTCTAAAAACTAAAAACAGTAAGTGCGGTTAGCACCAAGGAACCGATGATCATGATCCAGCCCATGCCTTCGGCTGATTTCAGCTCCAAACCCCGGCCGGTGTCCCAAATCAAATGACGCACACCGCCTAGTGTGTGATACCATAGCGCCCAGAGCGACAGCATCATTATAATATCGCCGAACCAACTTGTGATCACATAATCAGCGACAGCAAAGGCCGCAGCACTGGATGATGCGGCCAAAAGCCACCAAATTAATAGCAAAGTAGACACGAGCAACGCATTGCCAGTGATACGCACGAAAATAGACGAAATCGATGTCATTTGAGGACGATAGATCGTCAGATGTGGAGACAACGGGCGGTTGCCCCGGTTTACATCAGCCATAATTTGGTCCTTTTATACCTGTCTGGAAGATAATTAGCCCGTTCATGCCACGATCAACCCCCAAATGCCACAGTTTTAGCAGTAAAAATACCTGTGATTAACCGTCACAGGGGTGATTTTTTAATTTGTGATTACGGATATATCAGTGTGATCACAATTTTCCACGCAGAAGCACTCCACGAACTCATACGTGCAAACTAAATTTTAGCTCAACGCGGGATGAAGGCCCAATAGTCCAAATCCAGTAATACATCGCTGTGATATTTGCCCTCGGCATCGCGCAATTCGGTGCCCGTGCCTTTGGTCGCCACAAGCCGTAGCCGGAGAGCACCCACAGTTGGATTAGCTGTTTCAGCTAAGTCCAACACTTCACTCCAAGCTCGGATCGTGTCCCCCGCGAAACAAGGGTTGGCATGTGCACCGGCATTTATCGCCGCAATCATTTGCGCATTTCCCAAACCATTGGACGACAAGGCCCGTGCCATTGAAATCACATGGCCACCGTAAATTAAGCGTTGACCATCCGGGCGGGCGGTGACATCAAAATGCACCTTAGCTGTGTTCTGCCACAGTCGCGTAGCCATCATATGCTCGGCTTCAGAGACGGTCACACCGTCCACATGGTCGATGACCTCACCAACCTTGTAATCACCATAAATATTTAAACTTCCTGATAGATCAGATCTATATGAGTCAAAATTTAAGTCATTTGGTACCATAAGTTCAGCCGCAGGGACCACAGAGCGCAGATCAGGTACGACCGTCTGAGGCGCAGGCGTCGCCAGATTATTTTTGCGCACCATCACCCAACGCACGAATGACATCACAGTCTCGCCACGTTGGTTAAACCCCTCACTGCGCACCCAGACCACGCCAGTTTTACCGCTAGAATTTTGCTTCAGTCCAATCACCGTTGAGAGCGAGCGCAGCGTGTCACCGGGATAGACTGGCCGCAACCACCGTGCTTCTGCATAGCCCAAATTGGCCACTGCATTGAGCGAAATGTCCTGTACGGTTTTGCCAAACACCACATGAAAGGCGATCAAATCATCCAGAGGGCTGGATGGCAGGCCACAGGACTGGGCAAACAGATCAGATGAATAAAGCGCGTGGCGCGCGGGATAGAGCGCATGGTACAATGCACGCTCGCCCTGCCCCACGGTGCGAGGCACTGCATGCTCCATTACCTGCCCAATGGTGTAATCTTCGAAAAACCAGCCTGAGTTGGTTTTCATCATTGCGCCCTAAGCTTCATGTCGGGCGAATAGCTGACCTCAACCTCTTTTACCACAGCTTGACCACAGCGCATCACCCCAACGGTGGCATCATGCGCATAGGTTGGGTCGCCATAAAGTTCCCAGCCCTTGAACAGAGCCTCGGTAACTTTGTGGCAAAATTCCGACGAGTCATCTTCGGTTAACAATCGATAAAGCTTCATGTTTGCATCTCCAATTCGGCAATGGCGGCCGCTTTGGCCAATGTGGCTTGCGCGGTTTCAACATGCAAGTTCTCTACAATCCTACCGTCCACAACAGCAACCCCCAAGCCCTGCGCCGTAACCTCTTCAAAAGCCTGAATTTGCCTTTGTGCCAGCTCAATCTCTGCTGGGGATGGTGCAAATACCCGATTGGCGATAGCCACTTGAGCCGGATGGATCAGGGTTTTGCCGTCAAACCCCATGTCTCGGCCCTGACTGGCCTCATTTTGCAGGCCGTCCTCATCTTTGAACGCATTATAAACCCCGTCTAGAATCACGATGCCCGCCGCTTTCGCCGCCAAAAGGCACATCCCTAAAGCGGGCATCATTGGACCACGTGCCGGATCATATCGCGTGTTCAGATCTTTGGCCAAATCATTTGTGCCAATCACCAGTCCACCCATCCCGGGGGCATCGGCGATTTCCAAGGCATTGAGGATACCGCGCGGGGTTTCCATCATTGCCCAAATCTGAGTGGCCTCAAATCCTGTATGCTTTGTCATTTCAGCACGTAGATCCGCAATCATCGCCGCATCGGCGACTTTTGGTAGCAAAACTGCTTCCGGCTGCACAGATGAAATCGCCGCAATATCTTCCACAGCCCAAGGAGTGTCCAACCCATTAATACGAATTATTTGACTGCGGTTGCCATAACCTCCTAGCGCAAGCTGCTGAACCAAAGTGGCGCGCGCCGCCACTTTTTCATCACCCACCACGGCATCTTCTAGATCGAAGATAATAGAATCCACAGCCATGCCGCGGGCCTTATCCAGAGCCCGTTCACGGCCACCAGGAATATAGAGAACAGAACGGTAGGGACGTAAAATCATATCAGCCTCGCAATAAAGTTGCGCATGTGTGCCATCCTTCGCAGCTAAAATACAAGGCACTTTTGCCGCAGTGCAGCACATTAATCACCAGATACATTTCCCTGCACCCGCAACCACAAAATATACATATCATATTCTATTGGTTCACTTGGCCATTTTCCTGAGCCTATGCACCTCAATTGACCAATATCAGGCCATATCTCACCGTAAGAGCTGGTAAATTTACCAAGATGCTCCCTTGGCACTGCGCGCAATTCGGTGTAGGCAATCCGGCAAGTTCATAATTGAGGAACATCCCTATGGCACGACCCAAAATAGCTCTTATTGGCTCCGGTATGATTGGCGGCACATTGGCCCATTTGGCAGCCCTGAAAGAACTTGGCGACATCGTTTTGTTCGATATCGCAGAAGGCATGCCAGAAGGCAAAGCCTTGGACATCGCACAATCTGGCCCTTCTGAGGGCTTTGACGCGCAGATGGCTGGCACACAGTCTTATGCCGATATCGCAGGCGCTGATGTTTGCATCGTGACCGCAGGCGTTCCACGCAAGCCCGGCATGAGCCGTGACGATCTTTTGGGCATTAACCTGAAAGTTATGAAATCGGTTGGCGAAGGCATCCGCGACCATGCGCCAAATGCATTTGTGATCTGTATTACCAACCCGCTTGATGCGATGGTTTGGGCATTGCGTGAATACTCAGGCCTACCCTACAATATGGTTTGTGGCATGGCCGGCGTGCTAGACAGCGCACGTTTCCGCCATTTCTTGAGCCTTGAGTTTGGCGTATCCATGCGCGACGTGACAGCCTTTGTTCTGGGTGGCCATGGCGACACTATGGTACCTTTGGCACGTTACTCTACCGTTGGCGGCATTCCTTTGCCAGATCTGGTGAGCATGGGTTGGACCACACAAGACAAGCTTGACGGCATCATTCAGCGCACCCGTGACGGCGGCGCAGAGATTGTCGGTCTTTTGAAAACCGGATCAGCCTATTACGCTCCGGCAACATCTGCCATTGAAATGGCCGAATCCTTCCTGCGCGACCAAAAACGCGTGTTGCCATGTGCTGCCTATGTTGATGGTGCTTTTGGTCTCAAAGGCATGTATGTTGGCGTTCCGACGGTGATTGGTGCCAGTGGTGTTGAGCGTGTGATCAACATCCAAATGAATAAAGATGAGCAGGCCATGTTCGACAAATCAGTAGATGCAGTCAAAGGCTTGGTTACGGCCTGTAAAGCCATTGATGGCAGCTTGACCTAAACTAAGGGCTGTCATCAGCCGCCCAACAATACGTTTGATACAAATTTTTTATTGTCGACCCTATATGGCTGGCCTTTGTTGATTCAAATAAACTGTTGACAAAAAAAGCCCCCGTCAGCGTGACAGAGTCTTTTTCTTAGGATTGAGGGGAAACTTAAACGTAATAAACATCACGGTAGACATGACACACGATGTCTTGACGGATCAAGCCGCGGGCGGTCAACTCTTCGTCTGTTTTCGCGCAAAGTAATTCGATTTGACGCACACGAGACTGTGAGGTGCTGATAGCAACCAATAAGCCAACTACAGCTGTTACTGCGCGGTCAAAGCCTGCTGCAAAGCGATTTTGCGAGGATGCGTCTGAGATGAAAGCCATTTGAATACTCCTTGGTTCCGATAACAATTCGATAGGCCTTCAGGGGAAAAAAGAGCAGACTAATAAACAGTAATCCCGCTATGCAGTTAGAGCATAGATCATCAAAACCTTTACAATTGAGCGCTGAGGCGGATTAATCCGCGTCGCGATCGTCGTTTTGACCGTCAGCCAAAGCTTTCAACGCTTTGAAGAGCCGAACACCAAACAGCCCAAGCACACCACCGAATAAAACTGTGAAGGCAGAGGCCAGCACCCCAGATATAATAGCCACAATCGCAACCACGATCAGCAGCAAAACGAAAGTAATGGTGCGGTATTCACTCTCATGCACTGGAACATCTCCCAAGCGCGGTTTTACAAGCTTGGTCAAAGCTGGCTCAACAAAGGGGATTGCGAAACCCGCAATCACAGCAAGGATAAATGTCAGCATCAAAACAACTCCATTAATTAAGAAAATTTAGAAATTCTTAACATCTGAAGCAACGATGTACCATGCAAGAGCCGATCATGAAAATTTCATCTCTAGTACACCCTGCGCTCATATTTCCACTGGCAGGCCAAGGCGCGTCCGGTTACAAATCGCGCATGACACATAGCCTGACCCTCCCCCGCCCCGACGATTGGCATCTGCACCTGCGCGATGGCGCGATGCTGACTGGAATTGCGCCTGAAACCGCACGCGATTTTGGCCGTGCGATTATCATGCCCAATCTTGTGCCCCCCGTGGTCACCGCCGCTCAGGCCTTGGCCTATAAAGCGCGCATCATGGCGGCTCTCCCAGAAGGGTCAAAGTTTCAACCTTTGATGACGCTTTATCTGACGGAAAAAACCGACCCGGATGATCTTGCCGCCGCCCATGCCTCAGGTCTGGTGACAGCAGCCAAGCTTTATCCCGCCGGTGCCACCACCAATTCCGCCAGCGGCGTTCAGAATTTCGTGAAAGTACAACCGGTGCTTGAGCGCATGGCCGCGATTGGAATGCCGATGTGTGTCCATGGTGAAGTCACAGATGCAGATGTGGATATTTTTGACCGTGAAGCGGTATTTATCGACTGCGTATTGGATCCCATGCGCCGTCGCGTGCCGGATCTCAAAGTGGTGATGGAACATATCACCACCGCCGAAGGCGCCGCCTATGCCAAATCTGATCCGGGCAAGCTGGCCGCGACTATCACAACTCATCATCTGATCATCAACCGCAACCACATCCTTTCAGGTGGTCTGCGCCCACATTATTACTGCCTGCCCGTGGCCAAACGAGAAACCCATCGCTTGGCTCTGCTCGAGGCTGCCACCAACGGCAATCCCAGCTATTTTTTAGGCACCGACAGCGCGCCGCATACAGATGACGCCAAAGAAAGTGCCTGTGGCTGTGCTGGCATATTTTCGGCCACCAACACCATGTCTTGCTTGGCAGAAGTGTTTGAGCGCGCCGGTGCCTTGGATAAGCTGGAAGGCTTTACCTCACTTTTTGGACCGAAATTCTATGGTTTAGCGCCAAATGTGGACCATATAACCCTTACCAAAGGTGCAGAGGTAAAGTTTCCAAGCCATATCAGCACCGGGGCCGGACCGGTCACTGTTTTCAATCCAGGCATTGATCTTCACTGGAAGGTGACCGATTAACCTCGCAGCAACAGAAGGGCCCTGCTCATGATTCCTACAAGTTTTCCAGACCAACGCGAAATGGCACGCCTGACAGCACGGATGCTGCTCGAAATTCAAGCTGTGCATTTCAAGGCAGATAAGCCCTTTATTCTGGCCTCCGGCAAACCTTCGCCTACTTATATTGATTGCCGCACACTGATCTCCTATCCGCGCATCCGCAGCACTGTGATGGATTTTCTTACCGTGACCGTGATGCGCAACGCAGGATTTGAAGCCTTTGACAATGTGGCCGGCGGTGAAACAGCGGGCATTCCCTTTAGCGCTTTGGTTGCCGAGCGCATGGCTCTCCCGATGACCTATGTGCGCAAAAAGCCCAAAGGCTATGGCCACAACGCGCGGATTGAAGGGGTGATGACCGAAGGTCAACGAGTGCTTTTGGTAGAAGATCTCACCACAGATGGCGGGTCAAAGATCTCATTTGTTGACGCCATCCGTGAAACTGGTGCGACCTGTGCGCATACCGCAGTCATCTTTTACTACGGTATATTTCCACAAACTGAGAAAACATTGAGCGGCCATGGCGTCACTCTGCATCACCTGTGCACGTGGTGGGATGTTTTAGCCGAAGCGCGCGAGCAAGGCACTTTTGACAGTGCGACACTGCGCGAAGTGGAAGCCTTCTTAAAATCTCCAGAGGCTTGGCAAGACGCCCGCAGCAGTTAATTCATTTTTTTTGGGATAAATCTGTGGACTAATTGTGGATAAATTGACGCCCAAGTGGGGTTCGCCGCTTAGGACCTGTTACTTTATCCATCACGGCCACAACATCTGGTTTCTGGACGCTCAAACTACGCCATAATCTGCTAAAATAATAGTTTATCCTCAAATTATCCACCGACATGTTCTACGTAGTCAAACATTTAATACTGCTCTAAGCCAGAGCCATCGAGGAGATGGATATGAATGAAATTTCAAGCCTACAGGCCGCATCTGGTTCCGAAGTCTCTATTGGGGTACCACATTCCATCGAAGCCGAACAACAGCTTTTGGGCGCAATTCTGACCAATAATGACCTATTTGATCGTGTGGCCTCGATTGTTCGGGCTGAACATTTCTATGATCCTGTTCATGCGCGTATTTTTGAAACTGCCGCCGCCCGTATTGCCAAAAACAACCTAGCCAGCCCCGTGACCCTCAAAGCTTTCCTTGAGGATGACGCAGGCTTGGCAGAATTGGGTGGACCGGCCTATCTGGTGCGCCTTGCCGGGGCTGCTATTTCGTCTTTCGCGGTGCGTGATTATGCCGAGATGATTTATGATTTGGCCATTCGGCGTGAGTTGATCAACGTGGGTAACGACATCGCCGCTAAAGCTGCGCGGGTTGATGTGGACAGCGAGCCCCGAGAACAAATCGTTGAAGCCGAGCAAAAGCTTTATGCCTTGGCTGAGCAAGGGCAAACGGAGCAAGGCTTTCAATCCTTCCTCACCGCCGTGACCGACGCAGTCAAAGTTGCAAATGCCGCATATCAGCGGGAGGGCGGCTTGGCCGGGGTTTCGACCGGCCTTGTGGATATGGACAAAAAGTTAGGCGGGTTACACCGCTCCGACCTGTTGATTTTGGCCGGTCGCCCCTCCATGGGAAAAACATCCCTCGCCACCAACGTGGCGTTCAACATTGCACGCGCTTATAAAAAGGGCATTACAGACTCTGGCGAAGAGGGCGCCGTTGATGGCGGCGTGGTGGGCTTTTTCAGCCTCGAGATGTCAGCCGAGCAATTGGCCACACGTATTTTATCTGAGGTGGCCAAGATTCCATCCAACCAAATTCGCCGCGGGGATTTTACCGAAAGTGAATTTCGGAGAATTGTTGATGCCGCCAAAGAGCTTGAAGCGGCCCCGCTGTTCATTGACGACACCCCTGCTCTGCCGATTAGCCAATTGGCCGCCCGCGCCCGCCGCTTGAAGCGGACCCATGGGCTGGATGCTCTGTTTATTGACTATTTGCAGCTTGTGCGTGGCACCGGACGCTCTGAAAATCGGGTAAATGAAATTTCCGAAATCACAATGGGGCTTAAGGCCATCGCCAAGGAGCTGGATATACCTGTGATCGCACTATCGCAGCTGTCGCGTCAGGTGGAAAATCGCGAAGACAAACGCCCACAGCTGTCCGATCTGCGTGAATCTGGATCGATTGAGCAAGATGCGGATGTGGTGATGTTTGTGTTCCGCGAAGAGTATTATAAAGAACGCGAAAAACCCGGGGATCATGAGCTCGAGAAGATGGGCATCTGGCAAGAAGAAATGGAACGCCTGCACGGCAAGGCCGAAGTTGTGATCGGCAAGCAAAGGCATGGCCCTATCGGCACCGTTGAATTGAGCTTTGAGGGCCAGTTCACCCGCTTTGGCAATTTGATAAAACCGTGGCAACAGTCTCAAGAAGATGAATTCTAGCGAATGACTTGATTGACCAATATCCGAAAAAGGCGCATAAATCAACCTTAAACATCTTCCAATTGCAGGACCACAGCGCCCCATGAGCACCGGAAATATAACGATTAACCTTAAGGGAATCTCTGCGAATTGGACTGCTTTGAACGGCTTAAGTGCACAGAACGTCGAAACCGCTGCAGTGGTTAAGGCCGATGGCTATGGCTTAGATGCGAGCCACATGGCGCGCACATTGTATCATGCAGGGGCACGACAATTCTTTGTGGCCGCCGCTGAAGAGGCCGCAGCTATCCGGCGCGAGTTGGGCGACAATGTCTGCATCAATGTGTTTTCCGGCCATATGCGCGGTGACACGGAAACAATCCATGATCTGCATTTGATTCCGATGCTGAACTCGTTCAATCAACTGACCCGCCACCTTGAGGCACTTCCGGGCCATCCTTTTGGCGTACAGCTGGACACTGGTATGAACAGGCTGGGTATGGAGCCTTCGGAGTGGGAGGCGGTGCGCGATACGGTTGTGAGTTTAAGACCCGACTTGGTGATGAGCCATCTGGCCTGCGCTGATGATCCTGCCCATCCGATGAATCGCCAACAGCTTAATGCCTTTTGCGCCATGACCGATGGGCTGGGGTTGAAACGCTCTCTATCGGCAACGGGAGGTATTTTGCTTGGGTCAGACTATCATTTTGACATGACGCGCCCGGGCATCGGTCTGTACGGTGGCGCACCTTTTTCAGAGGCCAACTATGTTGTGCATATATCTTTGCCAGTCATTCAAATCCGCGATGTGGCGGTTGGGGAAACTGTGGGCTATGGCAACAGCTGGACCGCGCAGGTGCCCTCGCGGATCGCGACTGTGGCTGCGGGCTATGCCGATGGGCTGCTGCGCGCCATGTCCAACAACGGCAAGCTGTGGGATAATCAAACCCCTTGTCCGATTGTGGGACGTGTCTCTATGGATACGATCAGTGTTGATATCACTGGTTTGAACCATAATCCTCAGGCATTGGACATCCTCAGCCCCTATCAAACCATTGATGATTTGGCCGATATGGCCGGCACGATTGGCTATGAAATTCTAACATCGCTCGGCACGCGCTATGCGCGCCGCTATGTGAGCCAATGAGTGCCACTATTATATCTGCGATCCGCGCCCTTGGACGGTTAGTTCTTAGGGCCTTGGCCGCTTTGGGCAAGGTGGTTCTATTTGCAGGCAGCACTCTGACGCATATTGTCCGCCCGCCCTTCTATCCACGTGAGTTTTTTTCTGCGCTAATGAATGTTGGCTATCTGTCCCTGCCAGTTGTGGGGCTTACCGCTATTTTTACAGGGGCCGCCTTGGCGTTGCAAATTTACTCCGGCGGGTCACGGTTTAATGCCCCTGAGGTTGTGCCCCAGATCGTGGCCATTGGCATGGTGCGCGAGTTAGGCCCAGTTTTGGTTGGCTTGATGATCGCAGCCCGTGTTACCAGTTCAATTGCTGCCGAATTGGCCACGATGAAAGTCACCGAGCAAATCGATGCATTGGTGACGCTTTCCACCGCACCACTGAAATATCTGGTAATGCCGCGGGTTTTGGCGGGTATTTTGGCCGGACCAATCTTGGTTGCTGTGGCCGATAGCATTGGAATTTTTGGCGGTTTTGCAGTGGCCACCCAAACCTTGGGCTTCAATTCCACAACCTATATTTTAAACACAGTTAACTTCTTAACGGGTGAAGATATCATCTCATCGCTGGCCAAAGGCGCGGCTTTTGGTTTTATCGCCACTTTGATGGGCTGCTATTTTGGCCTCAACTCTGGCCGTGGTGCGCAGGGGGTTGGAGCGGCCACCAAATCCTCAGTGCAAGCGGCCGCAGTTTTGATTTTAACGGCAAACTTCTTGCTCACGGCGGTCTTTTTCACAGCATGATCAAATTTGACAATATACATAAATCCTTCGGTGCAAATCAGGTGTTGCGCGGCGTTGACCTAACACTGGAGCGTGGCCAGAGTATGGTCATCATTGGCGGCTCAGGGACCGGGAAGTCTGTACTGATCAAGACTGTGTTGGGCCTTATAACGCCTGACATCGGCAAAATATACGTCGATGGTCAAGATGTCACCCAAGCCAAGCGCGATAATTTCCTGAGCCGGTTTGGCATGTTGTTCCAAGGCGGCGCCTTGTTCGATTCCATGCCCGTCTGGCAGAATGTGGCCTTTCGTCTGCAACGTGGCCACCTCAAACGCCCAAAAGCTGAAGCGCGCGAGATTGCCATCGAAAAACTGCGTCGTGTTGGAATCGCCCCTGATGTGGCCGACCGTCTGCCGGCCGAACTATCCGGCGGTATGCAAAAGCGGGTTAGCTTGGCTCGCGCCATCGCAGCCGAGCCTGAGATTATTTTTTTTGATGAACCCACAACAGGCTTGGATCCAATTATGTCGCGCGTAATCAATTCGTTAATCCGAGAAATTGTGGTTGAAATGGGTGTAACTGCTATGACCATCACCCATGACATGACCTCCGTGCAAACCATCGCGGATAAAGTGGCCATGCTGCATGGTGGTGTGATCCAATGGTGCGGCACGCGCGATGACATGGCCCATAGTGGCGATCCGCATGTGGATCAATTCGTGCACGGTCGCGCCAAAGGCCCTATTGAGACGCTCTGCTAAGGTGCAATTTTATAGGTTTTCTGGCTGACTTTTGGCGCAAAACGTTATATCTAATGGCTACATTTAAAGGATCGGTCTTGGTCAAAGTTTCATATACCTGCAGTAAATGCGGCGCGGCTCATACTAAATGGACCGGGCAGTGTGACAGCTGTCAGGCTTGGAACACCCTGGCGGATCATGGGCCCCTTTCAGCAGGTCCGAGCAAAACTCTGGGCGGCAAACGTGGCCATGCGATCGCCCTCACAGATTTGGCCACCATCGAAGAGGCTCCTCCACGCACCAAAGCCGGTGTGGCAGAGCTGGACCGCGTCTTGGGGGGGGGTTTGGTGCAGGCCAGTGCTCTTTTGGTGGGCGGAGATCCCGGCATCGGAAAATCCACTCTCCTACTCCAGGCCGCAGCCCGATTTGCGCGTAACGGACTAAAAGTAATTTATATTTCGGGCGAAGAAGCCACCGCCCAAGTGCGCATGCGCGCTCAGAGATTGGGATTGATTGACAGTCCCCTGATGCTGGCCGCTGAAACCAATCTGCGAGATATCCTCACCACTTTGGACGAAGAAAAACCAAATTTGGTGATCATCGATTCAATTCAAACCATGTGGGCCGATCATATCGAAGCGGCTCCCGGATCTGTGAGCCAAGTGCGCTCATCGGCCCATGAATTGACCAGCTACGCCAAACGCAAGGGCGTTTCCGTAATCATGGTTGGCCATGTCACCAAAGACGGGCAAATTGCTGGTCCGCGAATTGTTGAGCATATGGTGGATACGGTTTTGTATTTTGAAGGCGAGCGCAATCATCAGTTTCGCCTGCTGCGCGCTGTAAAAAACCGCTTTGGCCCGGCCGATGAAATCGGTGTGTTTGAAATGACCAGCAAAGGTTTGGTGGAAGTCAAAAACCCCTCAGCGCTGTTTTTATCAGAGCGCGGCGACCCAACTCCGGGGTCTGCTGTCTTTGCAGGCATTGAAGGCACCCGCCCGGTGCTGTGCGAATTTCAAGCCCTCGTGGCCCCCTCCCCGCACGGTCAACCTCGCCGCAGTGTCGTGGGCTGGGATGGGCAACGGCTGGCAATGATTTTGGCAGTACTAGAAGCCCGTTGCGGCATTCCGTTTACCGGGCTTGATGTTTATCTGAACGTGGCTGGAGGCATGCGCGTCACCGAACCCGCCGCCGACTTGGCCGTGGCCGCAGCCTTGATTTCGGCGCGCGAAGACGCAGCATTGCCCAAGGATGCGGTAATTTTCGGTGAAATATCGCTATCCGGGGCCCTTAGACCCGTATCACAGGTAGAAACTAGGTTGAAAGAAGCCCAAAAACTTGGTTTCTGTCAGGCACTCGCCCCCGCATCCAAAAAGATCGAGGATATTGCGGGTATAACAGTGCGGCCGGTCAAAGATCTGGCCAGTTTTGTTGAAGAATTATTTGGATCCCGCTGAGAAGCGCAGGTTGGAGAATTGCCTTGGAAGGTTTTACAATAGTTGACGGTGCTGTTGCGATCATGATCGTGATGTCGGCATTATTGGCCTACTCTCGAGGCATGGTGCGCGAAGTGATGGCCATTGCCGGTTGGGTTGCAGCCTCTGTATTGGCGTTCATCTTTGCCGATGCCGCTCAACCCTTAGTGCGCCAGATCCCCTACCTTGGTGATATGCTGGGTGACAGTTGTGAATTGCTGATAGTGGCTAGTTTTGCCATCGTATTTGCGGCCTCTTTGCTGATCGTCTCATTGTTTACGCCGCTGTTTTCATCTTTTGTGCAAAAATCTATTTTTGGTGGGTTTGACCAAATCTTGGGTTTCTTGTTCGGGGTTGCGCGTGGCGTCGTTTTGGTGGCTGTGGCTTTTTTCATCTATTTCACCGTCATGCCGAACCAAGACATTGTGTCTTTGGAAACATCGCGCTCTGCTGCAGTTTTTGAGAGGTATGTCGACGATGTTCAGGACCAAAACCCCGAAGCGGCACTGGGATGGGTAAGAACCCAATATGATCAACTGGTTGAGGGATGCGACGCTTAACAGATCAGTAATTTTTCCTAAAGCATAGGCATAATTTATCCTGGTAAGGTCGTAATAAGGTGAAGTTTTTTCCAATTTTCCAATAAAAACTGTCAATAACGTACATTGCCAAAGTGACATGCCTGCTGTGATGCCGTAAGGCATACTGTGACTAGTCAATGACCGGAGCTTTGCGAGTGACCCAACCGTTAGACCAGATACACACCAATCCTTTTGACGACGATAAATTGCGCGAAGAATGCGGTGTTTTTGGCGTCATCGGGACGCTTGATGCTGCTAATTTCACAGCACTTGGTCTGCATGCTCTACAACACCGAGGCCAAGAGGCCGGTGGTATTGTTTCGCATGACAATGAACAGGGGTTCAACTCTGTGCGTCGGTTTGGCTATGTGCGTGACAGCTTCACCAGTGCCAAGGTTATGGAGCAACTGCCTGGAGACTTGTCAATTGGGCATGTACGCTATTCAACAGCTGGGTCTAAGGGCAACACCGCAATCCGCGACGTGCAGCCCTTTTTTGGCGAGTTTGCCATGGGCGGCGCTGCGATTGCCCATAATGGCAATATCACCAACGCAATTGCATTGCGCAAAGAGCTGATCGAACGTGGCTCAATTTTTCAATCCTCCTCCGACAGTGAGTGCATCATCCACCTGATGGCCCGTAGTCTGCAACAACATATCCCACAACGGATGGAAGACGCTTTGCGTCGGGTTGAAGGCGCGTTTTCCATTGTGGCGATGACGCAAACGCAATTGATCGGTGTGCGTGATCCTTTGGGCGTGCGCCCCTTAGTGCTTGGTAAAGTCGGTGAAGGGTGGGCTTTGAGCTCCGAAACCTGTGCATTGGATATTATTGGCGCTGAGTTTGTGCGCGAGATAAATCCTGGCGAAATGGTGGTGATCACCGCCAAAGGCGTTGAAAGCATTTATCCTTTCCGCCCTGCCCACCCACGTTTTTGTGTATTTGAGCATATCTATTTCAGCCGTCCCGACAGTATTTTGGGCGGTCGCAGTGTGTATGAAACCCGTGAAGCTATTGGCCGGGAATTAGCCAAGGAATCACCTGTGGATGCAGATCTTGTTTGCCCCGTGCCCGACAGCGGCACGCCGGCAGCGATTGGCTATTCCATTGAATCTGGTATTCCTTACGCCATGGGAATAATTCGAAATCAATATATGGGCCGCACTTTTATCGAACCCAGCGAACAAATCCGCAATATGGGCGTACGTTTAAAGTTGAATGTGAACCGAGCATTGATCCGCGGAAAACGCGTGATTTTGGTGGATGATAGTGTTGTACGCGGCACCACATCGCAGAAAATTAAAGAGATGATTTTGGACGCAGGTGCCGCTGAAGTGCACTTCCGTATTGCCAGCCCCCCAACCGCATGGCCCTGTTTTTATGGGGTAGATACGCCACAACGTGAAAAGCTCTTGGCAGCCACAATGACCGAAGAGGAAATGCGCCAACATCTCAAAGTGGACAGCTTGAAGTTCATCTCACTCAATGGTCTCTACCGCGCTGTTAATGGGGCTGATCGCGACAATGCACAGCCACAATATTGTGATGCTTGCTTCAGCGGTGATTATCCGGTGATCCCAACCGATCAGATTGCCAGCGGCTTTCAAATGAAGGCGGACGAATAGTCTAGGAGTGGGTGGCGCGAGCCTTCACCCACCACGGCGGACCTGCACTGACAACGGACCCCGAAACGCCCAACCGCCCCAACGGACCGCCTCTGTCAATTCAAGATCTGGAAATCCTGCAAACAGCTGTGGCAAAGCCACTTCGGCGATCAACACTCGGCTGGCCGCCGCCCCCGCACAAAAATGTGGTCCTGCACCAAACGGAATAGCTGGCCCCGTATCACGGTTGAGATCATACATGTCGGGCACCTCAAACACCGACGAGTCACGATTGGCCGCACCAAACATAAAAAACACCTGGTCGTTTTGTTTGAAATCATATCCCAACACAGTGCAATCTCCACTTATTTGGCGCGGGCTCATACCAATGGGCGACATCCAGCGGGCATATTCCATGAAAGCTTGCCCCCAAGCGCCTGATTGGCCCAGATATGACCGTGCATCAGGGTGCATCAAGACAGCAGCTGCTGTGCCTGCAATGGCATCGCGAGGTTCATTTTGTCCGCCGGAAATCACCAGTTTGATATTAGCTTGAATATTGGCCAGCGATTGACCCCCTTGCCGCAAGACTGAGAGCACAGACATATCCGAATTTACCGTAACCTCCTGCAACATCAAAGCAATATGCGCATCAATCTGCGCTGTTGCGACGTGGCAGGCACACTCCACGCTCGGATCACCGCGATAGTTAGCACATCCATCAATCATTGCTTGGCTGACCTGATCCATTTGAGCCGGTGTCATCTGCCGCAGGCCCGTGATAGCGACCAAAGCGGCCCCAGATACTGGCATCGCAAAATCACGTACAAGATCAAATTCTTGCTTATCCTGTAATCCGTCAATCACCGCCTGTGTCGCCCGTTCAAACTCAAGACGCCAAACCTGCATCACAGTGCGCGGGCTGAGGCTTGGAAAAATCTGCTTGCGCTCGGCTTGATGCGCCGGGCCGTCTTTGCGCATCATATTCTCGCCCATCAAGCGGGTCATTAGCCCCTCTGGCTGACATGATGAAAATATATCAACTCGCTTTTCCTGCACAAAGACATCGGCCCGGCGGGTGATCAATGCCGCATCCAATTGTGGCACATAGACTACCGAAGCCAAGGCCTGCATTGCAGCCAAATCCGGATAGGGATCGTGCCAGAACCGCTGTGGATCGATTGTATATTCCATCGGGTCAGATCATCATCAGATAGCCACTTTGGCAAGCCCCTGCCCCTTGACCTACATTGGTTTTGCCCCCATGACGCCGGTCATGACATATCCAATTCTCATAATCGGCGCGTCGCGCGGATTGGGCGCGGCTTTGGCGCTCGAACTCGCTCAGAAATTTCATATCATTGCCGTGGCCAAAACCACAGGCGGATTGGAAGAATTAGACGACCGAATCAAAGCCATTGGCGGACAGGCCACTCTGGCGCCGACGGATGTCACCGACTTCAACGCCGTGCGCCATCTTTGCCGTTCGATCCATGACCGTTGGGGCGGCCTGCATCTCTGGGCCCATTGCGCTATCCACGCAGCTCCACTGTCACCTGCAAATTTCATTGCAGCGCATGACTGGGAAAAATCTGTTAAGCTAAACATCACCACCACAGGCATGCTGATCACAAATATCGCACCTTTGTTGGGCGATTCCGGAACTGCGGTGTTTTTTGATGACCCCTGTTCGGGTCATAAGTTTTTCGGCAGCTACGGCGCCACCAAAGCGGCTCAAATTGCTTTGGCGCAAAGCTGGCAAGCGGAAACCAAAAATACCGGCCCCAATGTGAAGATCATCACACCAGCACCGATGCCCACAGCCACCCGCGCGCGCTTCTATCCGGGCGAAAACCGCGAGGTTCTGACGAGCTGTGAGAGCGAATCTGAACGCATCATCGCTACATTGGGTGTGATATAAAGCTCTCAAACTGCGACAATCTAGGGTCATTTCACGAATTGCCTCCCTGCAGGGGTGATGCAGGCTTGCCCGTCTGGCTGCAACCTTCTATCCAAGTCACATGCGTATACTTATCACAAATGACGATGGAATTATGGCACCCGGTCTCTCGGTGCTTTTTGATATAGCAAGCCAATTGGCAGGGTCCGACGGTGAGGTTTGGACAGTGGCGCCTCAATCCGAGCAATCGGGCGTTGGGCACTGTATTTCTTACACCAAGCCAGTTTTGGTGCATCAATATGGCCCACGCAAATTTGCGGTTGAGGGCTCACCTGCAGATTGCGTCTTGGCGGGTTTGAATGATCTTCTGCCCGAGCCACCGGGTTTGGTTTTATCTGGCGTCAATAAAGGTAACAACTCCGCTGAAAATGCCGTCTATTCCGGTACGATTGGGGCTACTATGGAAGCCGCTTTGGCCGGCATCCCAGCCATCGCTATGTCCCAATTTTACGGTCCGGAAAATGCAGCCTTAGACAACAGTTTTGAGGCCAGCGCCGGACATGGTGTGGCAGCTGTTAACGCCTGCCTACAAGCAGGATTTGCGCGAGCCCATGACTATGCGTTGTTTTACAATGTCAACTTCCCACCGGTGCCCTTCACAGGTGTTTTGGGGATGCAATCTGTGGCTCAAGGCTATCGCGGCGATGGGGCTTTTGGCGCCCATGCTACCAATGCCCCCAATGGCCGCAAGTTTTTGTTCATGCACGGTCGCCCACAACAGGCCCCTACCCAAGACGGCACCGATGCGGCGGCCAATCTTGCGGGATACATCTCAATCACTCCCATGCGAGCAGATCTTACCGCGCATGACCAACTGGGCCACTTGGCCCGCATATTGGGCTAACCATGATCAGCGCAGCCGAACGTAAAATGCAGTTTTTGTTTTCTCTGCGGTCGCGAGGGGTAACCAATAAGCGCGTGCTGAACGCGATGGAACGGGTGGATCGAGGCAAATATATTCGCGGCACCTTTGAAGATCGCGCTTATGAAGACACGCCCCTGCCCATCTCTTGCGGTCAAACCATCTCTCAGCCCTCGATTGTTGCCTTGATGACCGAAGCGCTCGACGTGCAACCGCGCGATAAAGTTTTGGAAATTGGGACGGGATCGGGATATCAAGCCGCCATTCTAAGCCAATTGGCCCGCAGGGTTTATACAGTGGATCGATACAGCCGTTTGGTGCGCGAAGCTCGGGCAGTTTTTGAAGCTGAAGATATCACCAACATTATTGCCTTAATTGCCGATGGCAGCCGAGGATTGCCAGAGCAAGCCCCTTTTGATCGCATTATACTGACAGCTGCCAGCGAAGATCCGCCCGGCCCACTTTTGGAACAATTGCGCGTTGGCGGTATTATGGTACTGCCAGTCGGACAGTCAGACACGGTTCAAACACTGGTTAAAGTTGTGAAAACAGAAGATGGCTTAGACTATCATGAGTTAAGATCGGTTCGTTTTGTGCCCCTGCTGGAAGGCTTGGGTAAGGAAAATACCTAAAAATGTTCATCATTAGAGTACCGAGCGAGGAGAGAGTAACATGAAACATTATCTAAAAGTGACGCGCGTATTGCCACTCGTGGCTCTCGTCAGTGTGGCCGCCTGTTCTGGTAATTTAGATTTTGACATGCGCGACCAATTTGGGGGGTTATTTGATACCAGTTCAGCTGCCCGTAGCGCAGTGGCCAACCTGCCCGCGCCAGATGCACGTGGCGTGATCACCTTTCCAACCTATCAAGTAGTTCTGGCTAAAAACGGGGATCACATCGGCGATGTCGCAACACGTATTAATGCAGATGCGGGAACTTTGGGCCGGTACAATGGAATCTCACAAGAGGCAATTTTGCGGCATGGTGAAATTGTAGCTCTGCCTTCAAGTATCGTTGCCACAGGCGCCACAGGTGCGCCTCTCGTACCGACCGTCGTAGATATCAGCGAATTGTCAGACACTCCTGTCAGCCCCAGCCAGCCCAAAGGTGTTGAACCTATCCGCCACCGGGTGCTCGAAGGTGAAACTGCCTTCACCATCGCGCGCCTTTACAATGTAACAGCTGATAATTTGGCAGAATGGAACGGCCTAGGTACAGAAAAAGAAGTCCGGACGGGGCAATATCTGTTGATTCCAGTGACCAAAACCAGCACCCAGACTATCAGTACACCGGGCGAAGGCAGCATCACCCCCGTCCCACCAAGTAGTATCCGGCCACAACCAAGGATGGATTTACAACCGGGCCAACTTACAACCGCCCCAACCCCCTCCCCTGTCGCTGACATAGGGGCCACAACACAGGCATCAAGCATCGATTCGCGATTTGTGCGCCCAGCCTCAGGCAATATCATCCGCAGCTATAAAAGGGGTAATAATGAGGGCATAGACATTGGCACGGCCGCCAGTGCACCTGTGGTCGCCGCAGATGACGGCACCGTTGCCGCTGTGACCAAAGACACCAATGGCGTGCCTATCGTGGTGATCAAACATATGGATGGGCTATTGACAGTTTACACCAATATAGACGGCCTTGCGGTGAAAAAGGGCGATCGGGTGACGCGCGGTCAAAAGATTGCCAAAGTGCGGGCCGGCACGCCTTCATTTCTGCATTTTGAAGTGCGCAAGGGCTTAGAGTCAGTTGATCCTGACGATTATATCTAGATAGCTGGAGCCGTGACGGATTAGACCGCTACGCCATGCCGCCCGGCCAAATCAACGAAAAACTGCCAAGCCACCCGACCGGACCGTGATCCACGCGTGGCTTGCCATTCGATGGCCTCAGCGTGCAAAATATCAGGCGCTAATGTGACGCCATGGGCAGTGCAATAGCCTTGAATCATCTGCAAATATTGGTCTTGATCACAGGGATGAAACCCAAGCCAGAGGCCAAAACGGTCTGACAGGCTCACCTTTTCTTCCACCGCCTCGTTGGGATTGATCGCTCCAGAGCTTTCGTTTTCAATCATATCGCGGGGCATCAAATGCCGCCGGTTCGAAGTGGCGTAGAAAATCACATTTTCCGGGCGCCCCGCAATGCCACCATCCAAAACCACTTTGAGAGATTTATAGTGCTGATCATCATGGGAGAAGGACAGATCATCGCAAAACAGCAAGAACCTATATGGCGCGCCACGCAACAGCGCCAACAGTCGGGTCACCGAAGGCAGATCTTCACGTTGCAGCTCAACCACCTTCAAAGGCAGTCCTTGGCGCACGATATCCGCATGCACGGCCTTCACCAATGAGGATTTCCCCATACCGCGTGCGCCCCAGAGCAAAGCGTTATTGGCCGGCATGCCCTTGGCAAACCGCAGAGTGTTTTCGAGCAATGTATCGCGAGACCGATCAATTCCCACCAAAAGGTTCAAATCAACCAGTGACACCGTGGTGATAGGTTCCAACTGATCTGGGCAGGTGTGCCATAAAAAGGCTTCTGTAGCGGTGAAATCAGGAGCCTTGAGCGGTGCTGGTGACATCCGCTCAAGCGCAAGGACGATCCTGTCTAACGGATCTTGGGTCATTTCAAGTCGCCTTCATCATCTTTGTCATCGAACAAATCATCATCTGATACGCCTTGCTCTTTCAAGAAAGCATTACGCTGTCTTTCCACATAGACCACCAACCAGATCGAAATCTCATACAGGCCATAAACCACAACAAACAAGATGATCTGTGTCACCACATCCGGCGGCGTCACGATTCCAGCCAAAATCAAAATCGCAACAACGGCATATTTGCGTACATTCCGCAGGCCCACCGCAGAGACCAATCCAGCCTTGCCCATCAAGGTCAGCAGCACAGGCAGTTGGAAACACACACCAAAGGCCATGATAAACTTCAACACCACGTCCAACGTCTCACGCACTGAGCCCAAAAATCGTGTTTTCAAGGCGGAATCAGCCGCTTGAGGATCAGTACCCGTAATAAGCGCAGTCACGGTTGGCATAATATCGGCATAGCCAATGAAAAAGTTCAAAGCGAGCGGGCTTACGACATAATGCGCAAAAGCGGCCCCCATTAAAAACAACACAGGCGAAGCTAGGATAAATGGTAAAAACGCGTTTTTCTCAGCTTTATAAAGACCCGGCGCCACAAAGCGCCATAATTGATAGCCAATAAAGGGAGAGGAAACACCAAGTCCAAAAATTACTGAAATTCGAATCAACACGAAAAATTTTTCTTGCGGCGCGGTGAAAATTAACTGGGCAATTTCACCCCTATCACGCAGAATTTGCGCGATGGGTTCAGCCAAAAAATTCAAAATATATTCAGCCACAAAGAAACAGGCGAAGAGGCCAACGATAAAGGCCAACGCAGCACGAATAAGACAGGTGCGAAGCTCGGTGAGATGCTCAATGAGGGGCGCGGAGGACTCTTCTAAGGTTTGGTTTTCGCTGCTCATGTCGTTTTGCTCAACTTAGGATCTGCGAGTTTCGCAGCAGGTTTCTTTGGCGCCACTTCTTTGGCAACGGTGCCAGGTTTTTTTGCTGGGGCAGCTTTTGTAGGAGATTTAGCCGGAGCCTTGACCCCAGTTTTGGCCGCCGTTAACTTTTGGGTCGCAGGCTTTTTTGGGGCCGCATAGGTCTCAGCCGCCTCGTTGGCCACTTTCGCAGAATCCAAACGCCCTTGAGCCATGGCGTCATGCTTTTTTTTCACTTTTTCAGCCCGGTCTGCATCACCTTTAGCGAGTTCAGCACCGGGCACGAAATCTTTCCATTTCGTGGTGGGGTCAGTCACGCTGCGCACACCGTCTTGCAGGGAATTCATCGAGTCCATCGCATCTTTCATGCCCGACTCGTCGGCAGCATCATTCATGGCGCGGCTAAAATCCCGAGCCATGCCTTTTGCTTTGCCAACAAATTGGCCAATTTTACGAAAAACTACAGGCAATTCTTTGGGGCCAATTACGATTAGGCCAACAATGCCCGCAACCAAAATTTCAGCCCATCCCAATCCAAACATCGAGAACCTTCCTTACAACAGGTGAGTGATAACGATTAGGATTTTTCTTTTTCAGCTTCAGGTGTCACGTCTTTCGCACCTTCAGAAGCGGCTTCTTCAATCTCTTGCTGGCTATCATTCACACCTTTTTTGAAAGCGGTGATGCCTTTTCCCATTTCGCCCATCATAGCGGAAATTTTACCACGGCCAAAAAGCACCAAAACAACGAGGGCGATGATCACAAAGCCCATAGGCGGGATGTTCGTTAGGAATGCAGGGGTCATATCAACTGTCCTTTGATTAACTGTTCCTCATTTCTAAGACAGTTCTCAGGCGGCAGAAAGCGGCTTCCGTGCATTTTGACGTTGCAGTGGATATCAACTGCCATTATTCTGTCAGTATGGCACGTAAAGACCGACTTTTTTCATTGATTCAGATTTTGCGGGACGGAAACCTCTATCGCGCCTGCGACTTGGCTGCGCTTGTGGGAATGTCTTTGCGCACCCTATACCGAGACATGGACACGTTGGCGGCTTCGGGCGTGCCCATCCGCGGAGAACGCGGCGTGGGGTATCAAATCACCGCAGCTTATACGCTCCCGGCCCTAAATCTCACCAAAACCGAGCTGGAAGCGCTGCATCTCGGACTGGCGGCTGTGGGTGAAAGTGATGACACCGAGTTGGCCAATGCCGCGAAAGCCCTATCGCGCCAAATTGATGGGGTTTTACCGGAAGACAGTGCAGCAGCGTCGGGTTGGACTTTCGCCACCTACCCTTTTGCTGATGCGGCGCGTGGGTTTCAGCATATGCCGAAACTGCGGCAATCCATTCGCACACGGCAAAAGATGCAGATCAGTGTGGGCGGGGATATCTCCAAACTGCGGCCCTTGGCCTTGGATTATTGGGGCAGGCTTTGGACACTGGCGGCTTGGAGCGAAACCGGCAACAGATTTGTAACCATGCGCGTCGATCAAATCGACAGCCTAGATGCGATGCCTGCGGGTTTTGTGGATGAGCCTGGCAAAACCTTAGTGGATTATTTGGCTTGGAATAAGGCGCGTGGGCAAAGAGTGGTCAAACCCTAGACAGACCGAGGGAATACGTAGCAATGTTTGCGCGGTGCCAGCAACCAAAATGGCGTGCCCGCTTTTGGTAAAAACACTGAAGGGACCGAGGCGGTCAGAATAGCCCCCTGTTCCAGCTTGAAATCGACCAGAGAATTTTGCCCCAAGAACCGGGCCCGTTGCACTTTAGCCCGCGCCGCTTGGCCCATCGCGTCGGTTGGAGTTGGCCCTTGTCCGGCACGGTCAAAATCAATCCGCAAATATTGTGGACGAATAACGATATCTAAGATTGTGCCATCCGCATGGCCGGGCGCAAAAAACTCACCAAAGGGCGTTTGTGCCAAAGAACCTTTCACTTTAGCCGTCATAACGTTGATATCACTAAAAAAAGATGCAGCGTCTCGATCGGCCGGTGAATTGTAAATAGTATAGGGCGCACCTTTTTGCACGATCCGGCCCCCACGCATCAGGGCAATCTCATCCGACATTTTCATGGCCTCGGCGGGATCATGCGTCACCATCAAAACAGCCGCGCCATCTTCGCGCAGCACTTTGAGTGTTTCATCCCTAACCCCGTCGCGCAACCGGTCATCCAGCCCTGAGAATGGCTCATCTAACAACATGATTTTCGGGCGAGGAGCCACGGCTCTCGCAAGGGCAACGCGCTGTTGTTCGCCTCCTGACAATTCATGTGGCATGTGCGCGCCGTAGCCTGCCAAATTAACCCGTTCGAGTAGCTCATGCGCCCGGGTCTTCTGGGCTGATTTTGCACCACGCAGCCCAAAAGCCACGTTTTCCCATACAGATAGATGCGGAAATAGAGCGAAATCTTGAAACATCATACCAATATTACGTTGCTCTGGTGGTAAACTGCGAATGCCGTCGCAAACCAATGCGCCATCCACGAAGATCTGACCGCTGTCTTGACGCTCAACCCCGGCCACAATGCGCAAAGTGGTTGATTTTCCACATCCTGATGGACCCAACAAACAGGTCACCTGCCCCTGTTGCAGGCTTAAGCAGACATCATCCGCTGCCGTTAGCGCATCAAATCGACGCGATATATTTCGAATTTCAAGCCTCGGATTCAACAAGAGAACGCGCCTAACTGACAAAAATACTCAGGCTTATTTAAGTGTGAAAGGTTAAATTAGCAACAGCTCGCCTCTGCGGCATCTGCGTAAGCCAAAGTCTTTAAAATACCGTAATACTTGTCAAAATTGCCGACAAAATCAATATCTGGTGCAAATCTGGTCTGATCGAGCATATGCCATGTATTGGCGCATAGCGGAGAAACTTTGCCAGTCTTAATCAGATGATGACCATCCAGTAGCAAACAAGGGTGCAATTTTCGATCGTACCTTTGTAATTCACTGCTTGGCCATAGTTTTCACAGTCGCTTTTCAATGCATCCAATTTCTAAAGCCTATACGTGGCTGAGGTGAATTTTAACGGCCCCACAGCCGCCTCAAATATAGAATTTTTTATGGTTTTTAATAGTAAAAGGCCGGTGCCATGACCAAGCGTAGATCAGTAAACCCAGAAGTCTTTGGTAAATTAAAAAAATCATTCTAATAAAGCGCACCCGACAGGCATTCACCATATAACACGTGATCGCGCGCCATTACGGCAGGCACGCGACGATCTGCGTAGACATCAGAGAAATACAGCTACCCGCCCAGCTTCAACAAATTGAAAGCCGGACGCAACACCTCCTGTTTATCTGTCGCAAGGTTCACAACGCAATTGGACACAATAATATCAAAGGAGGTCAGATCGAGCTGCAAATCTGCCAAGAATTCAATGGATTCTTTATGAAACTCAACATTAGATTTTGCATAGCCATAAGCGTCGCGATGATGGTCTTGGTGGGTACGCGCCACATCGAGTTGTTCATCGGTCATATCGACCCCCACAACAAACCTTTGCTCGCCAAACATTTGTGGTAAGGCTTAAACATCACGTCCAGCGCCACATCTTAAATCTAAAAATTGCGCACTTTTCAGAGCTTCAGGTGCAATCAATCCGCACCCGTACCTGCGCATCAAAACTTCATCATGACTCGGAGAGAAGACTTTTCAGCCAAGTAGGCATTTCAGCCGTCTCGCAAAGGCATTGGTCTGAAGAGCGGCTGAAGATTGCAAAACTTTTACATAATAATCCTGAACGTTTTTATGTTCCATCGGGGCCTCAAAATTGTTCAAATAAAATTCAAACTATACATCGGTGCAAACAAGCGACAACATGGGTAAGTGATTACTGTAAATATAAACTGTAAGACCGAGGAGCCGTGGCGCCCCTTCGGTAATAACGTTAAATCGTTGCGTTGGTACCGCCACCGTCCAGCAAAATATTTTGACCAACAATATAGCCCGCATGTTGAGAGCATAAAAACGCACAGGCCGCGCCAAATTCTTCGGCAGTGCCATAACGGCGTGCCGGGATTGAGGCTTGGCGTTGTTTTTGAGCTTGCTTCATCGAAATTCCCTGCTCTTTCATCACGCCACTGTCCAATGAAACAGCTCGATCGGTGGCATGAATGCCGGGAAGTAGGTTGTTGATGCTCACGCCCTTGTCGGCCACCTGCCGCGCCGTGCCGGCGACATAGCCTGTAAGGCCCGTACGCGCTGCGTTGGACAGGCCCAAAACTGCGATGGGAGCTTTCACTGATTGGCTGGTAATGTTCACAACCCTACCCCACCCGCGAGCCATCATACCCGGTAGGCAGGCTTTCATCAGGGCAATGGGTGTCAGCATATTGGCATCCAAGGCCGCAATAAAATCATCTCGCTCCCAATCGGACCACAAGCCCGGAGGCGGTCCACCTGCATTGGTGACCAAAATATCAACTTCGCCCGCCGCTACAATAATCATTGCTTGGCCCTCAGCCGTTGTAACGTCACAAGCCACCGCAATGACTTGCACCCCATAGGTTTCACGAATTTTTGCGGCGGTGGTTTCGAGCACCTCCGCGTTGCGCCCATTGATCACAACATTAACACCCTCAGCAGCCAAAGCCTCTGCACAGCCACGCCCCAACCCTTTGGAAGAAGCACAAATAATTGCTTTTTTACCTAAAATTCCCATGTCCATCGTTTGTCATCCTTGCAACCGTTTATTATAACTACCACTCATTAAGCAGCTTGAACAATGCACATCAAAAAAAATTAAAAAAGTATAAATTTAAGCTTACATATATCAAAATATCTTATGAAAATTTATTCAATATGTATTTAAATCGATTACAATGCCAAAATTGTTTTAGATAGAATACCCAGCTGCAAATATTTACTAAATATACAGGCCGTCAGTTTTCTATGGTTGAGGGCTAGAATTACCGCTGTGAATTGTCCATTACTAATTACTTGTTTCTCGATGATGTATATCGTTTGAAACGGCAAAACACTCCGCAAAACCTATGCTCCATCCCTAGATCGTCAGATATTTATTATCGCATCTCTCCCCAAAGCACCCTTGGAAAATCCGGCGCGCCGTTGCATCTTACAATGTACCACCACCTTAATGTCCAACGATGGTCATGCCTTCGATTCCTTGATTTTTTTTGAGGTTTACAATGGTTAGGTTGCTGCGGTTTATATGCATACCTTCATCGAAATTACAGCAGAAACCGACTACCACTCATCGGCATGGACCGCTGAAATACCCCGCTTAAAATGAACACACTTTTTTGTACCGCCTTTGCCCGCCACACCCATATCAAGCTGGCCGAAAGAGCGCTCAGCCGATGTTGTAAATATCCGAGCCGGAAAAAAGGTCCTGACATGCGACTTAGGCGTGTAACAGGTCCGCGGGGTGGGCCACAGGACCGTACGTGCACACAGCAAAAGCCAACCTCGTTTGGCATTAAGAAAGATGCCTTTAACAATAAGCGCGATCTTACTGTCAGCGCTGAACTACTGGTATTTATCACAGAACGTGCTCCAGGTGGTGGGTTATCCAGCAGCGCATTTTTAAGGCCTATGACCTAGTAAATGGGTAAACTGTTGACTGGGTAGCAGGCCGTTATATTGAGTATATTCAAATCCTATTTGGTTCGCACCATTTGTTTTTCGCCAAAGGCATTACTGTCGAATCGAAGTTATTGGATCACAGCACAAAGCCGAATAACCAGCCGAGTTCGCTCCAAATTTAGACACTCAGGCGTAGGGTCAAAGCGCTGTATAAACCAATGACACTTTGAAGAGCCTTTACACCATGGACAGTTCTAGGAATAAAAAATTTTGCTACGCGCAGTGCTAGGATTTCTTGCTAATAGCATCATCCCAACCTATACGCCCTTCATGTTAGATAATCGCCCTACCCTTGCGCCTGAAATAGCACGCCGGCGCACATTTGCCATCATCAGTCATCCTGATGCAGGCAAAACCACTTTGACCGAAAAATTTCTACTCTATGGTGGCGCCATTCAGATGGCCGGTCAGGTGCGCGCAAAGGGAGAGGCCCGCAGAACGCGTTCAGATTTTATGAAAATGGAGCAAGAGCGCGGCATTTCTGTGTCGGCCTCTGCCATGTCTTTTGACTTTAAAAATTTCCGATTTAATCTGGTGGACACACCAGGTCACTCCGACTTCTCCGAAGACACGTACCGCACGCTCACCGCCGTCGATGCGGCTGTTATGGTAATAGATGGGGCAAAAGGTGTGGAGAGTCAGACTCGAAAACTGTTCGAAGTATGCCGGATGCGGGACCTTCCGATCCTAACCTTCTGTAATAAAATGGACAGAGAAAGCCGAGATACCTTTGATATAATTGATGAAATTCAAGAAAATCTAGCTATTGACGTAACGCCTGCGTCTTGGCCGATTGGTCGTGGTAGGGATTTTATTGGCACTTATGACTTGCTGCGTGACAAGCTGGAATTGATGGATCGCGCCGATCGTAACATAATTTCAACCACTATTAAGATCAACGGATTGAATGATCCGGCGCTTGCGCAACATGTGCCTGCAGATTTATTGGCTGTGTTTTTAGAGGAAATCGAGATGGCGAGAGAATTGCTGCCGAAGCTTGATCAGCAAGCTCTGCTCGATGGCACCATGACCCCCATCTGGTTTGGTTCCGCTATCAATTCCTTTGGGGTGCAAGAGCTAATGCAAGGGATTGCTGATTTTGGCCCTGAGCCACAGCCCCAGAAAGCCCAACCGCGCTATATTGCACCAGAAGAAACCAAAGTCGCAGGATTTGTGTTTAAGGTACAGGCCAATATGGATCCTAAGCACCGCGATCGCGTGGCCTTTGTGCGCCTCGCCTCCGGCCACTTCAAGCGCGGCATGAAACTGACTCATGTGCGCAGCAAAAAGCAAATGTCGATATCTAACCCTGTCTTGTTTTTAGCCGCTGATCGCGAATTGGCCGAAGAAGCTTGGGCCGGGGATATCATCGGCATTCCAAACCATGGGCAGCTCCGCATTGGCGATACTTTGACCGAAGGAGAAACAATTCGCGTCACAGGTATCCCAAGTTTTGCACCTGAATTGCTGAAAACCGTACGTGCGGGTGATCCTTTAAAAGCCAAGCATTTGGAAAAAGCCCTGATGCAATTTGCCGAAGAAGGCGCGGCGAAAGTCTTTAAGCCCATGATTGGCTCTGGCTTCATCGTGGGCGTTGTGGGCCCGTTGCAATTTGAAGTTTTATCGAGCCGGATTGAGATGGAATATGGCCTACCGGTTAGGATGGAACCAAGCCAATTTACTTCCGCCCGCTGGGTAAGAGGGGCTGAAGGAAAAACCGATGCCTTTTCTCAAAGCAACAAGCAACATATGGCCACAGATAATGACGGCGACACCGTATTTTTGACCCGCCTGCAATGGGACATTGATCGGGTCGCTCGAGATTATCCTGATGTAACGCTGACAGCCACGAAGGAAATGATGGTTTAGCGGAAATTTGATGCGCAATACAAATGTATTGAGCATCAAAGGTGGGCCTAATACGTCCCAAAGGATGTGTCAGCTTGCGGGTTTGACCTAAAGAACATTACCTCATATACCAGCCGCGTTGGCATCTGGCCAACAAACTGATGGGCGCGGCTGACAAGCGTCCGACACTTGCCGCGTAAAACATTTATGTCGGCGCATCTCATTGGACGTACATGATAAAATTTACTGATCTCAATCTGGACCCAAAAGTCCTACAGGCCATCGCAGACGCGGGCTACGAAACACCAACACCTATTCAGGCGGGTGCAATACCCCCTGCTCTAGAAGGCAAAGATGTGTTGGGCATTGCGCAAACTGGGACCGGTAAAACTGCCAGCTTCACCCTGCCAATGATCACCTTGCTAAGCCGTGGCCGCGCACGTGCCCGAATGCCGCGCAGCTTGGTGCTTTGCCCGACTCGGGAATTGGCGGCACAAGTGGCCGAAAATTTCGACACCTACACAAAATACAGTAAACTTACCAAAGCCCTGTTGATCGGTGGAGTGAGCTTCAAAGAACAAGACAAGCTGATCGACCGCGGTGTCGATGTGTTGATTGCCACCCCGGGCCGTTTGTTAGACCATGTGGAACGTGGCAAATTGCTGTTGACCGGTGTTCAGATCATGGTGGTTGATGAGGCTGACAGGATGCTCGACATGGGATTCATCCCAGACATCGAACGCATCTTCAAGCTGACCCCCTTTACCCGTCAGACGTTATTTTTCAGTGCCACAATGGCCCCCGAAATTGAACGCATCACCAACACCTTCCTATCGGCCCCAGCCAAGATTGAAGTTGCGCGCGCTGCTTCAACGTCTGAGGCCATCACCCAATCTGTGGTGATGTTCAAAGCCAGCCGCAAAGACCGTGAAGGCACCGAAAAACGCGCCCTGCTGCGCGGCATGATCGAAAGCGAATCGACTAAATGCACTAATGCTATCATTTTCTGCAACCGGAAGATGGATGTTGATGTTGTGGCCAAATCGATGCAGAAATACGGGCTTGATGCAGCGCCCATTCATGGCGATTTAGAGCAATCCAAGCGCATGGAAACATTGGACAACTTCCGCTCAGGCGTATTGCGCTTTTTAGTGGCCTCCGACGTAGCGGCCCGCGGGTTGGATGTGCCCAATGTGAGCCACGTGTTCAACTATGACGTGCCCAGCCATGCGGAAGACTATGTACACCGGATTGGCCGCACAGGTCGCGCAGGCAAGCTTGGCACCGCCATGATGATTTGCACACCGCGCGATGAAAAGAATTTCGCCGATATTGAGCGCCTGGTTAAGATTGAAGTTCCGCGGATGGAACATGCGATGTCCGGCAGCAATCCAGCAGAAACTGCACCTGCGGCTGTAGTTTCTGAAAAACTAGTTGTGAAGCGCACCCGTGGTGGGCGCAATAGAAAGCCAGAGACTGAAAAAGTACGGCCGGTGGCAGAGCAGACCGCTGCCCCTGTCAAGATCGAAGTTGCAGCACCTGTTTTTGTGGCCCCAGTTGTCGGTGAACAGCCAAAGGTTGAGGCTCCCAAGCAAGAACGCGAGCAACCTGACAACCGTCGCGGTGGTCGTGGCCGCGGTCGCGACAACAACAACGGTAATCGCAACAATCGCGGTCCTGCCGTGCTGGCGGAAGGTATGCCCAATTTCATTGCGCAAAGCTTTACCGAACGTTTGATTGCGGAAGGTAAAAGTCCAAATGCCAAGACCAACAGCCCAGAAGGCCACGAGTTGCCTGATCCATCGATCGATCCAACAGTTGAGATCAAAGATCTTGCTGTGAAGCAGGCACCAGATACTGTCAAAGTTTAAGGTCAACGTTAAAAATTAAGCCCTACCCTTTCATGTAAAAAGTGGGGTTTTTTATTGCTAATGCCGCCATAAAAAAGCCCGTGCCTTCAGCATATGTGAAGACAGGAGGGATTTTTGGCTCGTCAACAGACCTTATGACAGGCGGCTGATCACCACCGTAACTTCAGGTTTTTTACCAATTTCAGATTGGGCTGAATAGCGGGTAATACGGCGCAGCTCATCTTCTAGCTTTTTATCATCATGCAGAGTTTTACGGCCTGCACGCATCATGAATTGGTTCAAATCTTCTTCCAACACTTCAGTCAAACCAGCGCGACTGTTGCCAATCTTTGGCAGACCTTTGATTTCACACCAAGGCTCACCCAAGGGTCCATCATCATCCAAGATCACGCTGACCATGATGTGACCGTTCAACGCCATGCGAATACGGTCGCGTACAACCCCATCCAAAGCCCCAATTTGAACTGATCCATCGATATACGTACGGCCCGTTTCAATAAATTCTTCGACTTTAGGCATGTTGCCCGACAGGTTGATCACCATGCCGTTCACAGCCACAATCGACGCTAAGCCTTTAGCCTTGCCCAAATTGGCATGCGCGCGCAGGTGACGGTGCTCACCGTGCATGGGAACCAAAATTTGGGGCTGCATCAAAGCATGCATGGCCTCAAGATCTGGACGGTTCGCGTGACCAGATACGTGATAGGTACCGCCACCATCATCATCCACAACATCGACGCCAATCTCAGACAGCTGGTTGATGATCTTAATCACACCGCGCTCATTGCCTGGAATGGTTTTGGAGGAGAACAAGAACAGATCACCCTCTTTCAATTTGTGCCCGCGGTATTTACCGTTGGCCAATTGTGCAGAGGCCGCCCGCCGTTCACCTTGGCTGCCTGTCACCAAGAACATCAGATTTCCGCGTGGGACATCCAAAGCTTGCTCAGGGCTGATCACTGGCGGAAAATCCGACAAAACCCCGGCTTCAAGTGAGGCTTCAACCATTTTATTCATAGCACGGCCCATCAAACAGATAGAACGCCCGGCTCTACGGCCCGCTTCGGCCAAGGTTTTAACCCGTGCCACATTACTCGCAAACGTCGTCGCAATAACCAATTGATCGGCGGAGGCCACTAATTTGGTGATATTGTCACCTAGGGTCGATTCAGACCGTCCCGGGGCCAGAGAAAATACATTGGTACTGTCACAAACCAAAGCCTTCACACCTGGCTTGGCTATTTCACCCCAAAGCACAGGATCCCAGCCCTCTCCCACAAGCGGGGTTTTATCGAGCTTGAAATCTCCTGTGTGCACGATCCGGCCATCTGGCGTGTCGATCACCAAACCTGAGTTTTCAGGAATAGAGTGGCTAATTGGCAAAAAACCAACTTTGAACGGTCCGAGTTTCACCTGATCCGGCCAAGCTGCCATCACGGTCACAGCATTCGCTGCAACTCCGTGCTCTTCCAGCTTCCGTCTTGCGATATTGGCGGTAAAAGCCCGCGCATAGATCGGCGCGCCCAAATGTTTGAACGTATGTCCAACAGCGCCAACATGATCTTCATGAGCATGGGTGATAAACCCCGCGTCAATCCGATCTTTGCGGGCTTCCAGCCAAGCAATATCAGGAATAATCAGATCTACTCCAGGCGAGCCATCCATATCTGGAAATGTGACCCCCAGATCAACGACGATCAATCGTTCTTTGTCACGTGGCCCGTAGCCATAGACATAACAATTCATTCCCACTTCACCGGCGCCGCCGAGAGGGAGATACATTAAACGATTTTGGTTCATCAAATTTCCTTGTTGAATTGATGGATCACGGTCAAGCCGTGCATTGTCAGCTCATCTTCGAACGCATCGAATAGATGGGCTGATTGTTGAAACAGCGGCGCGAGGCCACCGGTTGAGATGACTTTCATCGGGCGTCCATGTTCAGCTTTGATACGATCACAGACCTCACGCACCAGCCCTACGTAGCCCCAGAAAACGCCTGATTGCATACAGGCAACTGTGTTGGTTCCAATCACCCTTTGCGGCTTGGAGATGTCTACATGCGGCAAGGCAGCCGCGGCTTGGTGCAAAGCTTCCAAGCTTAAATTTACGCCGGGTGCGATACTGCCGCCGATATAGGCCCCATCACTGTCGACCACGTCAAAGGTTGTGGCCGTCCCAAAATCAACAATGATCAAATCGCCGCCAAACATGTCATGCCCCGCCACCGTATTGACCAAGCGATCCGGCCCCACGGCCGTGCCCGCATCGACACGCACCGCGATTGGCAGCAGGCAATCGGAGCGCCCTACAACCAAGGGACGGGTGCCAAAATATTTATCTGCTAAGACTCTGAGATTGAACACAACCCGCGGTACAGTTGATGAAATGACCATCTCATCAATCTCATTCTCGATGCCGTCAAAGGTCAAAAGTGTCTTCAACCAAACGTAATATTGGTCAGCAGTCCGCCTATGGGATGTGGCGATCCGCCAATTCGCAATGAATTGGTTACCGTCCCAAATAGAGAAAACTGTATTTGTATTTCCGCAATCGATTGCGAGCAGCATAGCTTAAGCCTTAAAAATAGACGTCAGCGGCGGGTATGACCGTCTTACCGCTCGACGTCAACAGTAGCAGGTTTCCATTCTCGTCCAGCCCCTCAAAGCTGCCCTTATGGGTCTTTCGTGTAGTGCGAGCGGTGATCACTTGACCCAAACGTGCCGCATGGGCGGTCCATTCGGCACGAATCTCGGCAAATCCTTGCGTAACCAGCTTATGCTCAACCGCTGCAAACTCGGCAGCCAAAACCTCAAGAAAGGTTTCTATAGGTACCATCTGGCCTGTCACATCCGCCAAACCCACGGGCGCAAAGCTGGCGTCGGGCACATCCTTAGGTGCATGGCCCAGATTTACGCCGATTCCAATTGTCAGCCGGTCAACGCTTAATCCAGAGCCAGAGGATTCCAACAATATACCAGCAACCTTACCCCCCTGAAGCAGCACATCATTGGGCCATTTATGCGCCAGAAGATTGGGATCAACATAAGTCGCAAGCGCTCGGCGCAGCGCACAGGCCGCAACAAAAGATCGTTGAGCCGCCATCGCTGGGGGACAATTGGGTTGCATCACCAGGCTGGCAGCAAAAGCCCCTTGCCCACTGAGCCAAGACCGTCCCTGCCTGCCCCGCGCTTGGGTTTGCGCGCGAGCCAAAATCCAGTGCGGAAAACCCTCGGCCCCGTCATAGGACCGGGCCAGATCCATAGTGGAGCTAGCCCGGTCAACAATCGTAGCGCTCACGCTAAATGGTAGATTAATTTGCAAGGGAGTCCGCTGCAATTTGCGCGAAAGTCTCAATACCAAATAGACTGAAGAACGTCCCGGCAATCATCAAAGCGGCTGAAATCACCAGGATGATATGCAATCTGCGCACTGGGTTTGCGTCCAACGGCTCACCCGCCTCACTGAAGTACATAAAATAGACGATACGGATATAGTAGAACGCACCAATCACCGACGCCACAACGCCTGCAACAGCCAACCACGCCATATTGGCCTCATAGGCTGCGCGCAGCACATAAAACTTGCCAAAAAAGCCCACAAAAGGCGGAACACCAGCCATTGAGAACATCAAGGCACCCGCGCAAAGCGCCTTAAGAGGCTCTTTTTTGGAATACATATGCAGCGACGCAATATCGCTGACCGGGCGTCCGTCACGCTCCATCGTAAGAATGAAAGCAAACATACCTATATTCATCGTCACATAGATCGCCATATAGACCATCATGGCTTGCACACCAAATGCGGTGCCCGAGGCCAAACCCATAAGTGCAAAGCCCATATGTGCGATGGAGGAATAGGCCATCAGACGTTTGATGTCGCCTTGACCAATTGCAGCCACAGCACCCAAGAACATGGAGACTACGGATAGAACCGCCACAACCTGCTGCCATTCACCAATCACGCCACCAAAGGCGTCATGCACCACACGGGCAAACAAGCCCATGGCCGCCATCTTGGGCGCGGTGGCAAAAAATGCGGTGACAGGAGTTGGCGCGCCTTCATAAACGTCTGGCGCCCACATGTGAAACGGTGCGGCAGACACTTTGAACGCCATGCCAGAGATGACAAAGACCAATCCCAGCAACAGACCCATAGAAAGATCACCGCCCTGTGTCGCTTGCATGATGCCCGCAAACTCCACGGTACCGGCAAAGCCATAGACTAGCGATGCACCATAAAGCAGCAGGCCGGAGGACAAGGCCCCCAACACGAAGTATTTCAAACCCGCTTCCGTGGATTTGGCGCTGTCACGGCGGAAGGCGGCGATCACGTAAAGCGCCAAAGATTGCAACTCAAGGCCCATATACAGTGTCAACAGACTGCCCGCAGAGACCATCACCATCATGCCAACCACCGACAGGGCAACCAGTAATGGATATTCAAACTTCAACATATCATGTTTTGTGGCGTAATCTTGCCCCATCACCAGCACAGTTGCCGCTGACAGCAAAATCACAACCTTGGCAAAACGGGCAAAATTGTCATCCACAAACATCCCATTGAATGACGTCGTGTCAGGCGCAGAGCTCAAGCCGATAATAGCGGCCAGCAGCAAAAACACACCACTAGTCAACCATATGGACAAAGCCGCATGTTTGTCCTTGCCGCTGTAGACAAAAACAACCAAAGCCAGCATCGCATAGAGCGACAGAAAAACCTCAGGCAGAACAGTCGAAAAATCAGAAGCGATCATGTTCCGAATTCCCCTTTAGTAGGACGCAGTTGATGCAGCCGTGCTCACGATACTATGAGCGGCCACATTGCTGTGATAGGTTTCAACCAAAGCCGCAACAGACGGCCCAATGATATCAAGTACAAGCGCAGGATAAACTCCCAAGAGCAGGGTCATCACAACGATAGGGGCGAAAATCATCTTCTCACGCCGCCCCATATCTGTGATGGATTTCAAGCTCTCTTTAATCAGATCCCCCAAAACCACTCGGCGATAAAGCCAAAGCGCATATGCAGCAGACAAGATCACCCCCGAGGTCGCAAACATCGCCACCCAAGTATTGACTTGAAAAATTCCCATCAGAGTCAGAAACTCACCCACGAACCCAGAGGTTCCCGGCAACCCCACGTTGGCCATGGTGAAGAACAAGAAAATCAACGCATAGCTGGGCATCCGGTTCACCAAGCCGCCATAGGCGTCGATGTCGCGCGTGTGCATCCGGTCATAAATGACCCCCACACAAAGGAACAATGCACCGGAGATAAAGCCGTGGCTAATCATCTGGAAAATCGCTCCATCCACACCTTGTTGGTTGGCCGCAAAAATACCCATGGTCACATATCCCATGTGCGCCACCGATGAATAGGCAATTAGCTTTTTCATATCTTGTTGGGACAAAGCCACTAAGGAGGTATAGACAATCGCAATAGCAGAAAGCCAAAACACCAAGGGAGCCAACAGATCTGAGGCCACTGGGAACATTGGCAATGAAAAGCGCAGGAAGCCGTAACCACCCATTTTCAACAAGATTGCCGCCAGAACCACAGAGCCCGCAGTGGGGGCTTGAACGTGCGCATCCGGCAACCAAGTGTGTACGGGCCACATGGGCATTTTCACTGCAAAGGAGGCAAAAAAGGCTATCCACATCAACGTTTGCGCGCCGCCTAGAATTTGGAATCCAAAGACATCCAGCGTTTCAGAGCCAAAGTTATGGGTCAGGAGCACAATCATGTCAGTGGTGCCTGCATCGGCAAACATTGCCACCATCGCCACCAGCATCAAAACAGAGCCGAGGAAGGTATAGAGAAAAAATTTAAAAGAAGCATAAATCCGCGCTTTACCGCCCCAGATCCCGATAATCAGGAACATTGGGATCAAACCCGCTTCAAAGAACATGTAAAAGAGCACCAGATCCAGAGCACAAAACACACCAATCATTAGAGTTTCGAGCACCAAAAAGGCGATCATGTATTCTTTAAGACGGTGGCTCACATTCCACGAGGCAGCAATCACCAAAGGCATGGTGAAGGTCGTCAGCATCACGAACAAGACGCTGATGCCATCCACACCCATTTTATACTGCATGCCCAGCAACCAGCTGTGTTCTTCTACAAACTGAAAGCCTGTGTTGCTAGAATCAAACCCAAACAACACCATAAGCGAAGCCACAAAGGTAAAGACCGTGGCCGCAAGGGCCAGATATTTCACATTACGTTGAGAATCTTCACTGTCGCCGCGCGACAGCAGCGCTAGAATTACAGCTGCAACAAGGGGAATGAAGGTGACTAGGCTAAGAAGATTACTCATTATTTACCTCCCGCAATGGTAATCCAAGTGACCAAAACTGCGATACCTATGACCATGCCAAACGCATAGGTGAAGATGTAACCAGATTGCATACGGCCAGCCCATTTTGTGAAGAAAGGGATAATCCCCATTGCCAATCCATTGATGCCACCATCAATGATTTTGCCATCACCTAATTTCCAGAAGGTGCGACCCAACCATTGTGCAGGACGCACAAAAATCACATCGTAGATTTCGTCGAAATACCACTTGTTCAACAAAAAACGATACAGCACAGGATTGCTTTCCGCCACGCGCCGCGGCAAATCTAGCTTAGTCATATAGAACAACCAAGCCGTGATGAAGCCCAAAGCCATAGCAATGAAAGGTGAAACTTTCACCAGCCAATGCACGTGATGCGCATCATCCAAAACTGTATTGGCCGACGACATGTAAATTGCCCCCTTACCCAACTTATCAAGAATCTTTTTAGTCTTATCGCTATGATCGGTTGTGGCATGCGACTCAGGCTCGGCCGTGCTCACGGCATGCGCTGGCGCAATCAAAGAGAAGCCTACTTCTGCATGATCTGCGCCCTGTGTTTTGCTGTCTTCTACAATCCCGAAGAACACTTCAACCTTATGCTGATCACCAAAAAATGGCTTGTAAAACAGCATGCCAGAGAAGATCGCGCCCACAGCCAAAACTGCAAGTGGCACCAGCATCACAGTGGGGCTTTCAAGCGCATGATCATGCGTGTGCTTATCGCCACGTGAGCTGCCAAAGAAGGTCATAAACATCAGGCGCCAGCTATAAAAGCTGGTAAACAAAGCCGCAATCACCAGCATCCAGAAGGCATAACCGCCCTTGGTGCCCGCATAGGCGCTCTCAATCACCGCATCCTTGGACAAAAAGCCTGCAAAGCCGTAATGGGTCAAAGGAATGCCAACACCGGTGATCGCCAAAGTGCCGATCATCATCGCCCAGAACGTGTAAGGCATTTTCTTGCGCAGATCGCCATAGTTTCGCATATCCTGCTCATGATGCATGCCATGGATCACAGAGCCCGCCCCCAAGAACAACATCGCTTTGAAAAAAGCGTGGGTCAGAAGGTGAAACATCGCGACGGAATAGACACCCAAGCCCGCAGCCACAAACATATAGCCCAGCTGTGAACAGGTTGAATAAGCTATAACGCGTTTGATGTCGTTTTGAACCAGGCCCACTGTCGCTGCAAAAAATGCAGTTGACGCACCAAGAAATACAACAAAGCTCATCGTATCCGGAGCAAATTCCATAATAGGCGACATACGACAGACCAAGAAGCCCCCGGCCGTTACCATTGTAGCCGCATGGATCAGCGCTGACACGGGCGTTGGGCCCTCCATCGCATCGGGCAACCAAGTGTGCAGGATCAACTGAGCAGATTTACCCATAGCTCCGACAAACAACAAAAACGCAATCAAATTGGCCGCATTCCAATCGCGCCAGAGGAAATGCAATTCCATCGCCGCCAGCTCAGGACCAATCAGGAAAACATCATCAAACTTGATGCTATCAGCCACAAAATACAGCGCGAAGATCCCCATCAGAAAGCCAAAGTCCCCAACACGGTTGACCACAAAGGCCTTGATCGCCGCCGCACCCGCGCTTTGTTTGCGGCTGTAAAAGCCAATCAATAGATAGGAGGCCACGCCAACCCCTTCCCAGCCAAAAAACAGCTGGAGCAGGTTGTCAGAAGTCACCAGCATCAGCATGGCGAAGGTAAAGAAGGACAGATAAGCAAAGAAGCGTGGGCGGTAGCTTTCGCTCTCTCGGAAATGCTCATCATGGGCCATATAGCCAATGGAATAAAGATGTACCAAGGCGGAAACCGTGGTGATCACGATCAACATGATGGTCGTCAAGCGGTCAATGCGAATGGCCCAATCCGTGGACAAAGTTCCACTTTCAATCCAACGCAAGATTTGAATGCTTTCGGTGTGACCGTCAAAGGTTAAAAACACCACCCAAGACAAAAGAGCCGAGAGAAACAGCAAGCCAGTGGTCAACACCTGCGCTGCTTTATCACCAATCACACCATGGCCAAAGCCTGCAATCAAAGCCCCCACCAAAGGAGCAAATAGAAGAACCGTTTCCATAACGCCTACCCTTTCATTACGTTGACGTCTTCAACGTCAATCGAGCCTTTGTTACGGAAGAAACATACCAAAATCGCGAGACCAATCGCGGCCTCTGCAGCCGCCACGGTCAGAACGAAGAGAGTGAAAATTTGACCCACATAATCGTTCAGATAAGCCGAAAAGGCCACGAAGTTGATATTCACACTCAACAGCATCAATTCGATACTCATCAGTAAAATGATGATGTTTTTGCGATTTAGAAACAGACCAAAGATGCCAATCACAAACAGCGCCGCCGCAACGGCCAGATAATGTTCAAGTCCGATCATAATCCCTGCCCCGGTTTAACGTCTTTGAGTTCCATCGCCTTCGCCGGATCACGCATCATCTGCGCCACCACGTCTTGGCGTTTAATGTCCACACGATGCCGCAGTGTCAAAACAATGGCCCCGATCATTGCCACCAGCAAAATCAAGCCAGACAGCTGAAAAATCAAAATATAGTCATCATAAATGATAGCGCCCAGCTCAGCTGTATTGGTGCCAGTGCCAATTTCTGCGGCGAGCCGGGCTTCATAACCTGTGGAATAATCCCACACACCAAAAGCGAACATCAATTGCATCAGCACGATCACACCGATCAGCAGGCCAAGTGGTGAATATTTCGCCATCTCAGCCTTGAGCTCGGCAAAATCTACATCCAGCATCATCACCACAAACAAGAACAAGACCGCGACCGCGCCCACATAGACGATGATCAACAGCATGGCGACAAATTCAGCACCCAAAAGCACGAACAAACCCGCAGCCGATAAAAAAGCCAAGATCAGCCATAAGACCGAATGGACCGGGTTGCGTGACACAACCGTGAAAATGCCTCCGATCAACGTGGACAATGAAAATGCGTAAAACGCAAGTTCTGCGATACCCATTGTGTTTCCTTCCCCTATGCCGCTAGCGATATGGCGCGTCGAGTTCTAGATTGCGCGCAATCTCAGCTTCCCAACGGTCACCATTTTCTAGCAGTTTGGATTTGTCGTAAAAAAGTTCTTCGCGTGTCTCGGTCGAGAACTCGAAATTCGGACCTTCGACAATCGCATCTACCGGACAGGCCTCTTGGCAGAAACCACAATAGATGCATTTGGTCATGTCGATGTCATAGCGGGTGGTGCGCCGGCTGCCATCGTCGCGGGGTTCCGCATCGATGGTAATGGCCTGCGAGGGACAAATCGCCTCGCAAAGCTTACATGCAATGCACCGTTCTTCGCCGTTGGAATAACGCCGCAGCGCATGCTCACCGCGAAATCTTGGGCTCAAGGGCCCCTTTTCATGCGGGTAGTTGAGCGTGGCCTTTGGCGCGATGAAATATTTCATGCCCAGTTTGAACGCGACCCAGAAATCTTGAAGTAAGAAGTATTTAACAGCGCGTGTGTAATCAATATTTGCCATTGGTTTAGCCTCCCAAAGTCCATCGGGCAAACAGCCCCCAGAACCAACCAAATTTCGCTGCAAAGGCCACAAAGACCACCCAAACCAAGGAGAATGGCAAAAAGACTTTCCAGCCCAAACGCATCAATTGGTCATAGCGGTAACGCGGCACAAGCGCCTTCACCATCGCGATCAAGAAAAAGAAGATCGCCATTTTGCCAACCATCCAAACCGGACCATCGGCAAGGAAGGGCAAAGGAGATGTCCAACCACCAAAGAACAGCAAGGTGATCAAAGCACACATCAAGAAAATAGCGATATATTCACCCGCCATGAACAACAAGAACGGCGTCGAGGAATATTCAACCTGATAGCCCGCCACTAGTTCCGATTCCGCTTCGGGAAGATCGAAAGGAGGGCGATTTGTTTCAGCTAAAGCACTGATAAAAAACAAGAAAACCATTGGGAAATGCGGGATAAAATACCAGTTAAAGAACCCAAGATCGCCGTTTTGAGCCGCCACAATATCCCCAAAATTCATAGACCCCGTGGAGATGATTACCCCGATAATGATCAAACCCATGGAAACTTCATAAGAAATCATTTGCGCCGCAGAACGCAGCGATCCCAAGAATGGATACTTCGAGTTGGACGCCCACACCCCCATGATCACGCCGTAAACCTCGAGGGAGGACACCGCGAACACAAATAACAAAGCCACATTAATATCTGCCAAAACCCAAGTGCTGTTGAACGGGATCACCGCCCAAGCCAGCATGGCCAGAACAAAAGAAACCAGAGGCGCAAAGATAAACACCGGACGATCGGCCCCAGCCGGAATCACGATCTCTTTGAAGATGTATTTCAGCGCATCAGCCACCGTTTGCAGCATGCCAAACAGGCCCACCACATTCGGACCCCGGCGCATCTGAACCGCAGCCCAGATTTTACGGTCGCCATAGACCAAAAACAGCAGGCTGATCATCACAAAACCCACAACCGCGAGGGTTTGGGCCAAAAGGATCACAGCGATCCCAAGGTTTGTTGAAAAGAATTCGTTCATACCTTCGGTATCCCTCGTTCCTTGTGGTCAGCCACAGTGACTTGCGCTTGAAAGGTTAACGGTACAAATGACCCGCTTTTCGATTTGGTATAAACCGGATCCTTGCGACAAATACTAGCCTCGCCGCTCAGGTTTATGCTCAAATTACACGCAATTTCTGCCACATCTGATAATGCAGCTTCATTCCTGCGTACAGGGTCAAAAACAGGCCCCGATCGGCGCTCAGTTGTCATAGATGAAAATCCCTGATCCTTCGTCTTATTTAGCCACCATTGGAGCCGCAGCCCGCGCCTTGGCATTGGCCGACAGCTCTGCCATCAGCTCACTGGCCCGCGCAATTGGATTGCTAAGGTAGTAATCTAAAACCGCCGATCCAAAGTCACCCTTACCAAGCTTACCGCCCGTGACCGCAACCCAATCGTTGCTGGGCACTTGGTCGATTTCCGCAAAATGCGGCACCTCGGTGAGCAAAACCTGACGCAGTTGTGCCAATGAGTCGTAAGGCAAGGTAGCCCCCAACTCTGCGGATAAGGCGCGCAGGATTGCCCAGTTTTCTTTGGCCTCGCCCGGCGCAAAGGCCGCACGTTGTGCCAATTGTGGCCGGCCTTCGGTGTTCACAAACATACCATTTTCTTCAGTATAAGCAGCGCCCGGCAAGATCACATCCGCACGATGCGCACCACGATCACCATGGCTCCCTTGATAGATCACAAATGCACCCACAGCGATGTCCATTTCATCGGACCCAAGATTGTATACCACATCCGCCCCCGCAACAGCGGCATCAACTCCGCCTTCGGTGGTACAGCCTAGATCCAGCGCGCCAACGCGTGAGGCCGCGGAATGAAGAACCAGCAGCTTGCTTTCGGTTTTGTTGCAAAGGTCCATAGCAGCGGCCAAAACCGCCGCGCCATCTTCACCCTGTAGCGCCGCCTGCCCCACGACAACCAAGGAGGGCATCGTCAGAACATCGGTAAACTTTTGCTTCACTAAGGCCTGCAAATCAGCGCGACCATTGCCCATATGTGTATATTCGTAGGTCAGATCAACAGTCTTACCGATAAGGCCAATGTTGGCACCCCTACTCCAAGCCTTGCGAATTCGCGCGTTCAAAACCGGCGCTTCCACTTTTGGGTTTGTGCCAATCAGCTGGATCATTTTGGCAGATTCGATGTCTTCCACCGTGGCCGTACCAACGTAACCGCTGCGATTACCCGCAGGCAGCTTCGCACCATCTGTGCGGCATTCTAACGTGCCACCTAATCCGGTTACCAATTGTTTCAAGGCAAATGCGGCTTCAACTGAAACCAAGTCACCAATCAGGCCTGCAACCTTTTTGCCAGCCATAGCCGATGCCACTTTTTCAAGCGCTTCGGGCCATGTGGCTGGACGCAGCTTCCCAGCTTCGCGGATGTAAGGTCTGTCCAACCTTTGGCGACTCAGACCATCCCATACAAAGCGGGATTTATCAGCCAGCCATTCTTCATTCACACCATCATGATTACGCGGCAAAAACCGCATCACTTCACGACCTTTGGTGTCAACACGTATGTTGGATCCAAGCGCATCCATCACATCAATTGAATCTGTCTTGCTCAGCTCCCAAGGCCGCGCCGTAAAAGCATAGGGCTTGGACACCAATGCCCCAACAGGACACAGATCAATAATATTACCTTGTAAATTGCTATCCAAAGTTTGCCCCAAATAGCTCGTAATTTCAGCGTCTTCACCACGACCTGTCTGACCCATTTGAGTGAGTCCAGCCACTTCTGAGGTAAACCTTACGCAGCGTGTGCAAGAGATGCAGCGTGTCATGTGGGTTTCGACCAATGGGCCAAGATCCAAATCTTCGGTGGCGCGTTTTGGTTCTCGAAACCGGCTGAAATCTACGCCGTAGGCCATGGCTTGATCTTGTAGGTCACATTCCCCACCCTGATCGCAGATTGGGCAATCTAACGGGTGGTTGATGAGTAGAAATTCCATCACACCCTCACGGGCTTTTTTGACCATTGGAGAATTGGTTTTCACAACCGGCAACTGTCCCTCAGGACCCGAGCGCAAATCGCGCACCTGCATGGCACAAGAGGCGGCAGGCTTGGGCGGGCCGCCAACCACTTCAACCAAACACATCCGGCAATTGCCCGCGATGGTCAGTCGTTCGTGATAACAAAACCGTGGCACCTCAACCCCAACCTGCTCACAGGCCTGGATCAGCGTCATTGCGCCGTCTACTTCGACCTCTTGATCGTCGATGATGATTTTACGCAGGTCAGGCATATTTACTTCGCTTTCAGCAATTTTCCGATTGCGGAGCCTGTCTGAATTTCAGCAAGCCCCACGGTGCAATAGGTCGCGGGTTGGTCGGGCAAAGCCCCAATAGTGGTCAAACGAGCGTGAGCAAGGCCCAAAACTCGGTCTTTTTCGTCAGCGTCGTTGATAAACGCTTTTATTTCAGAGCCATCATAGCCCAAAGCCAGTGCTTTGCTTTCGAGAGACTTCAAAAAGATGAAGGCCTCAATAAATCGAGCCGATATCTCAGGACAGGAAGTGCGGATTCTATCAGCCATGCTAATCGCAATCAGACCCTCGTTGATCTCAACTTCCTGATCTAAGCCCTCTTTAGCCATGCCCTGCGATGGCAACAGACAAACGACAACAAGCAAAGCTTTCATCGATGCAACTGCGCGGGCGCAATATGGGTTGGGCAAAATCATCTCTTACTCCGCCGCAAATCCGCGTCGCGGCTTGCACTTATGGGCAATCCGTTCTTCAATGTCGCCTCTAAAATGCCGGATCAAACCTTGGATCGGCCAAGCCGCTGCATCGCCAAGGGCACAGATAGTGTGGCCTTCAACTTGTTTGGTCACATCAAGCAGCATGTCAATTTCCTCCGGATCCGCATCGCCTGTCACCAAACGCTCCATCACCCGCATCATCCAGCCAGTGCCTTCACGGCAAGGTGTACATTGGCCACAGCTTTCGTGCTTGTAAAACTTCGCCAAGCGCCAAATGGCTTTGACTACATCGGTCGATTGATCCATCACAATCACAGCCGCAGTGCCGAGGCCCGAGCTTTGAGCGCGCAACCAGTCAAAATCCATAATAGCATCTTTGCGCATCACTGAACCGGGCAACATTGGAACCGATGACCCGCCCGGGATCACCGCTTTCAGATTATCCCAGCCACCACGAATACCACCACAATGTTTGTCGATCAACTCATCAAAGGTGATCGACATTTCTTCTTCAACCACACAGGGGTGATTCACATGGCCAGAAATCGCAAATAATTTGGTGCCTGTATTGTTTGGACGCCCAAACCCAGAGAACCAATCGCCACCACGCCTTAGAATAGTGGGCACAACGGCGATTGATTCCACATTGTTCACAGTGGTGGGACAGCCATACAAGCCAGCGCCCGCTGGAAAAGGTGGTTTCATCCGCGGCATGCCTTTTTTGCCTTCAAGGCTTTCCAGCAAGGCTGTCTCTTCACCACAAATGTAGGCGCCTGCCCCATGGTGCAGGTAAATGTTAAAATCCCAGCCAGATTTAGCGGCATTTTTACCAACCAAACCGGCATCATAGGCTTCATCAATCGCCGCCTGAAGCGCTTCACGTTCACGAATATACTCACCACGAATATAGATGTAGCAGGAATTTGCGTTCATCGCGAAGGAGGCAATCAAACAGCCTTCAATCAAAGTATGCGGATCATGGCGCATGATCTCACGGTCTTTGCAGGTGCCGGGCTCTGATTCATCGGCGTTGATCACAAGATATGACGGGCGACCGTCGCTTTCCTTTGGCATGAAAGACCATTTCAAACCGGTTGGAAAGCCAGCGCCGCCGCGCCCGCGCAGACCAGATTTTTTCATCTCATCGATGATCCATTCCCGGCCCTTCTTGATAAGAGCAGCCGTGCCATCCCAATGGCCCCGCGCCTTTGCGCCTTTTAAGGTGCGTTCATGCATCCCATAAAGATTTGTAAAGATACGATCTTGATCTTTCAGCATTTCATTTAGCCTTTGTCTGCATCGCGGCGCGTGCGCCAAATTTGAAAAGTCACCAACAGTGACCAAACCATTGCGGCCATCACGGCCAAATCCAACAACAACATATAACGGCTGGAGATATTCAACTCCACTGCCGCCCATTGCATGCCTAGCCAGACCAACATGGATCCCGCAATCGCCAGGCTGGCATTGCGGCCCTTCTTTGCTTGGATATGATCGAGTTGCGTACGCATTTGTGTTAGAACCTTTCTCGTTTCACCTGCACCGCTTCAGCGGCTGTATTGTCTAAGCGTCTTTTTTAACTAGTGCGGCTTTAGGTTTAGCCTTTAGTTTGGTAACTTTGCCAACCCAAGGGGTAAACAAGGGCACTTCGGTGCCATCAATCCGCTTGATTGTATCGCCTAAGTCCACGGCCAATTGAACCGAAGCATTATAAGTGGCTTTGCCAGCATCATAGTCTGTCAAGCTGGTCAAACCGCCCGCAGGCTCAGCGGCATAGCGGCCACTTTGTGATCCGGGCGTTGGCACGTTACCTGCGGCCAGATCATCAATCAGCGCTGAGAATTTCTCGGCAGTGAGATCTTCGTAGTAATCTTTGCCTATCTGCACCATCGGCGCGTTGGCACAGGCACCAAGGCACTCAACCTCTTCCCAGCTGAACATCCCATTTTCAGAGATGGTATGCGGTTTGGCTGCAATTTTATCTTGGCAGACCGAAATTAAATCCTCCGCACCGCAAATCATACAGGTCGTGGTGCCACAAATCTGGAAATGTGCCAGTTGACCCACCGGCTGAATCTGAAACATGAAGTAGAAAGTCGCAACTTCCAGAACCCTAATATAAGCCATACCGAGAATATCGGCGATAGCCTCCAAAGCCGGACGCGACAACCAGCCCTCTTGCTCCTGAGCACGCCACAACAGCGGGATCACAGCGCTGGCCTGACGGCCTTCCGGGAATTTGGACATTTGCGCTTTGGCCCAGGCCTGATTGCCAGGCGTGAAAGCGAAAGACGCGGGTTGGTCTGCATGTAGACGACGAAGCATATGTGACCCCTGTAAATTAAGCGTTAAAAAACGCAAAAAAGATTTCAGATTTAACTGCTGTGAAGGTCATCTGTCGATCTCTCCGAACACAACATCCATCGTGCCAATGATTGCGGCCACATCTGCGAGCTGGTGGCCCTTGCAAAGGTGATCCATCGCCTGCAGGTGCAAAAATCCCGGTGCACGGATTTTCGTGCGGTAGGGTTTGTTGGAGCCATCTGCCACAAGGTAAACGCCAAATTCGCCTTTGGGCGCTTCAACGGACGCGTAAACCTCACCAGCCGGTACGTGAAAGCCCTCAGTATAGAGCTTAAAGTGATGAATCAGCGCTTCCATAGACTGCTTCATCTCACCACGTTTTGGTGGGCTCAACTTGCCACGGGTCATAACATCGCCCGGAGTTTCGCGCAGCTTACCAATGCATTGTTTGATAATGGACACAGATTGGCGCATCTCTTCCATCCGGCACAGGTAACGATCATAACAATCACCGTTTCTACCGACAGGGATTTGGAACTCGAACTCATCATAGCATTCGTAGGGCTGTGAACGGCGCAGATCCCAAGCAAAGCCCGAGCCCCGGACCATAACGCCGCTAAAGCCAAACTTCTGGATGTCATCTTCAGTGACCACACCAATATCGGCGTTGCGCTGTTTGAAAATCCTATTTTCAGTCAGGATAGTGTCAATATCGTTCAAAACCGCTGGGAAAGTATGCGCCCACTCTTCGATATCATCTACCAAACGGTCTGGTAGATCCTGATGGACCCCACCCGGACGAAAATAGGCCGCGTGCAGACGCGCACCACAGGCCCGCTCATAAAAAATCATCAGCTTTTCGCGCTCCTCAAAGCCCCAAGTCAGCGGCGTCATAGCACCCACATCCATGGCCTGGGTGGTCACGTTCAACAGGTGGTTCAAGACCCGGCCAATCTCTGAGTACAATACCCGAATTAGGCTCGCACGCCGTGGAACAGGCGTCTCTGTCAGCTTTTCAATTGCTAGACACCAAGCGTGTTCTTGGTTCATTGGCGCTACATAATCCAATCGGTCAAAATATGGCAAGTTTTGCAGGTAGGTCCGACTTTCGATCAGCTTCTCAGTGCCGCGGTGCAACAGACCAACATGCGGGTCACAACGTTCTACGATCTCTCCGTCCAACTCCAACACCAGCCTCAACACACCATGCGCTGCCGGGTGCTGTGGCCCAAAGTTAATATTGAAATTACGAATTTTTTGCTCACCTGTCAAAGCGTCGTCAAAATTGGAGCCGTCCATTATGCACCTCCTTCTTGGCTATAATAATAGCCATTTATGTTTTGTTTGATCACGCTAAAATCTCCCAGTTTTTTTTGTAAACCTCTGGCAAGCTTCCGAAATGTTTGGCAAAAAAGTCGTGTTGTGTTTTCAAAAATTGCAACCCGTATCCACGCAGCGCCTCTAGAAAAGGCGCAGGCAGGTGCAGATGTTCGGACTTCGCTTTCGCTGGACTAGTGGCAGTGACACCCAAAAATCGACACATCGCAGCTAATCGCGGCCCACAAGTTAAGTTCTCCGCGAACTCGCAGTAGAAATCAGTCCGGTTAAATACCGCATCAAAGCGCTTGATATTATTCTTATAATCGCCACGCTTCACAGTATGCGCCTCAGCATTCTCAAAAAGAATAGGCTCAAGAATACCTTGGCAGAGGACCACAAAGACTTGACCTTCGCTCAGGGTGCGTTTGACGTGCATTCTGACATGCGACCAAAGACGTTCCATAGGATCACGCATTAAAAGCAGAATTTTCAGAGGTATCTGCAACTGTGCCAAACGCTTAATTTGAGTAGTAGCCAAAAAGCTGTAGGTCAGCGTCACATCCAGAAGCGCCGGCTCATCGGTGCGGCCTGCGTGCCTAAAGTTAAAATATGCACTGTTCGCGATCCGGTACCCTGACAACACCGCCATAAGCGCCGTCATATCGTCAATCTTGCGGCCCAATACCAACACTGCACTAACGTTACGAGCCGTTTCAGCCTCAACAAATTGGGCGTCACAGTCGATAATTGAGGCAGAAATAGCCATCAATTTTAACTTTAGTTTATAAAAATAAATATTTGAAAAATAGTAATATTCTTTTAGAGAAAACACGTGGCATTCCTGATGATCCAGCAAATAGCGATACGGCCAAGACGTCTCCGCCTTGGTCGCCTCAACAAATATTAAAAGGTTGGTATCAGCCATATTTTAGCCCTTGGCCTCATCGGTTTTTTCATCACCAGGAAGCACGTATTTAGCCCCCTCCCATGGTGACATGAAATCAAACTGCCGGTATTCTTGGACCAGAGACACAGGTTCGTAAACCACCCGTTTTTCGGCCTCGTCATAGCGCAACTCAATATAGCCAGTAGTCGGGAAATCCTTGCGCAACGGATGACCACGAAAGCCATAATCCGTCAACAAACGCCGCAAATCAGGGTGACCAGTGAACAAAATGCCGAACATGTCAAAAATTTCGCGCTCGAACCAATTCGCTGATGGGTGCACTTCAATAATTGACGCAACAAAGTCTTCCTCACGGACCCACATGCGCAGGCGCACACGGTGGTTTTGATACATGCTCAACAGATGATAGACCACTTTGAAGCGTTTTTCGTGCCCGGGGTAATCCACCGCCGTGATATCCACCAAACTTGAAAAACGGCAGCTTCGATCCGATTTCAAAAACTCAATCAGCCCCACGATATTTGAAGGGACCACATCAATGTTCAACTCATCAAAGCTTACATCATAAGCCAAAACACAATCAGGCCGTTTAGCCGCAATCAGGGCGCCCAGTTCTTGCATTGCCTGCGTCATTTCAAAACTTTCCTAGCGCCAGAAGATAAGCCCGATTTAGACACATCTTGCGGCTGCAGCGCGATCAACGCGAACCATTCACGCTCGACCGCTTGATCCACAAACAAAGAACAGCGCGCATCGGAATGTTTGCCCAACTCTCCAACCGTCATTAACGGCCCACCACTCTCTAACGATACAACTGAACCAAGTTTATTAGTCATGGTTTACCTCACAATTGTTCCAGTTCTGCGAATTTTGCGCTGGAGTTGCAAAATACCGTAAAGGAGTGCTTCCGCTGTCGGCGGACACCCAGGCACATAGACATCAACCGGAACAATCCGGTCACATCCGCGGACCACAGAGTAGCTATAATGATAATAGCCTCCGCCATTTGCACAGGAACCCATAGAGATCACATAGCGCGGTTCTGGCATTTGATCGTAGACCTTGCGCAGAGCTGGGGCCATTTTATTGGTCAAAGTGCCCGCTACAATCATCAAATCGGATTGCCGGGGGCTGGCACGCGGTGCGGTGCCAAAACGTTCAAGATCATAGCGCGGCGTTGATGCATGCATCATCTCCACAGCGCAACAAGCCAGACCGAAGGTCATCCAGTGCAAACTGCCGGTACGGGCCCAATTGATGATGTCTTCTGTCGACGTAACCAGAAAGCCTTTGTCCTGCAACTCACGGTCCAGGTCTTGGGTTGCCACGTCGCGGTCAACACCAGCGGTATTCGCCCCGGTCATTACTCCCATTCCAAGGCTCCCTTTTTCCATTCGTAAGCGAACCCAATGGTCAGCACCGCAAGAAAAACCATCATGGACCAAAAGCCCAGCATGCTTATATCTTTGAAGGCTACCGCCCAGGGGAACAAAAATGCGATCTCAAGATCAAAGATAATGAACAAGATTGCAACCAAATAGAAGCGCACATCAAACTTCATCCGCGCATCGTCAAAGGCGTTAAAGCCACATTCATAGGCCGACACTTTTTCGGGGTCTGGATTTCGAACGGCGAGCACGGCCGCTGCCAGTAGCAACACAATGCCCAATCCAATTGCCACAGCCAGCAGCATCAAAATTGGTAGGTAATCCTGTGCAATATTTTCCAAGTGAGCTCCTTACTTGCGCCTTCTTTAGCACATCTTGAAGCATCTATTACGCCTCACGCCCTAAAGGGTCAACGCCCCGATTACGCATTCATAGTCCGTGACTGGGAAACTTTATCCACTCTCTGGGATCAAATAGCCCAAGGAGGGGGGGATTTAGCAAAAAAGGCGGCAATGCCCTGCCCTGCCTCGTCGCTTTCCCATTGGGTCACAAGCGCAGAAATTGTCATTTCAATGGTCTGTGAGTCGATCTTGGGGCCCAAGGCGCGCACCAAAGATTTTGCCGCAGCAACCGCGCCCGGCGCACAGATCAAATAGGATTCAACTTCTGCCGCAACGGCGGCATCAAGTCTATCTTGCGTCACCACATAGCTCAAAAGACTTAGTTTTTCAGCTTCTTGCGCTGAAAATCGGCGGGACGACATAAACACACGGCGCGCAGAGGCCTCCCCCATGCGTGCTATCACATAAGGGCCAATCGTGGCGGGAATTAAGCCAAGCTTGGTCTCCGTCAACCCCATCAAAGCCCCTTCAACGCCAACAGCCACATCGCAGATTGCGGTCAATCCAACACCACCGCCAAAGGCATTCCCGTGAATACGGCCAATCACCGGTTGCGGCAGGGGGTTCCAAGCCTGCAACATCATCGCCAAGGCCCGCGCTGCAGCCGCCCGTGTTGGAGCGTCAGCAATCATTTGCGCCTGCATCCACTTTAGGTCACCGCCAGCACAAAAGCTGGAGCCGCGGGCCGCCAGAACAACCACCCGCACGGCGCTTTCTCGCAAGTCAGCAGCCAAAGCGCTCAGCTCGGCAATCATCTGCTCAGACATGGCATTGTGCTTGCCAGGACGGTTTAACCAAACTGTACAGACACCGCACCCATCGGTTTAACTGTGAACTGTGTCAAACTGCATGCCTTATCGCCCAACGATTTTGCGCGCCAATTGCGCCACATCCGCCAAGGCCCCACGGTCTGGAGTTCCCAAAATATCATAACCCTGAGCGATCAGGTGATCATAGACCTTTTCAGTGTCCACATTGCCCTTGGCCCCCGGCGCATAGGGACAGCCCCCCAACCCAGCAATCGAGGCATCAAAGATCCGCAAACCATACTCAAGCGACACATCAATATTTTGCAAGGCTCGGCCAGCCGTATCGTGATAATGACCCGCCAACAGGTCTGCAGGCACCACTTGCACCACCGCCTCAAGCATTTTGGCCACCTGTTCAGGATGCGCAGTGCCAATGGTATCGCCCAAAGAGACTTCATCGCAGCCCGCGCGATAGAATATTTCTGCCAAACGCGCAACTTTGGAGGGATCAACCGCCCCATCATAGGGGCATTCCGTCACGCAAGATATATATCCGCGCAATCTGACTGCGCCCGATGTGTTGTTTTTGAACTCACTGATCAAGGCTTGCACCCGCTCGACCGCTCCGGCCAAAGATATATTCGTATTGGCCCGACTAAAGCCCTCTGTTGCGGCAATAAATACGCAGATGCCTTGAACTGGGGTTTGCAGAGCGTCCTGCAAACCCCGCGTATTGGGGGCCAGAGCATAGAGCTCTGCCAAACCCGGCGTTGTGCCAGTGATAACCGCCGCACAGTCGACCATTTGGGGCACCCATTTTGGGCTAACGAAACTGGCGCACTCAATTCTTGGAAGGCCCGTGCGCGCCAAAGCCTCAGTCAAAGCAATCTTATCAGCCAAGGCAATAAACACCGGCTCATTTTGTAAGCCGTCACGGGGCCCAACTTCAAAAATTTCAACTATTTTGGACATCATTCACACTGATCAGACGGTATAATCACAGCCATCACCTGCCCCGCATCCACTTGTGTATTTTCTTGGGCTGTCAACTGCTGCACTTGGCCCGCCTCCGCGGCCCGCAGAGTGTGCTGCATCTTCATCGCTTCCAGCACCACAATCGGATCCCCCCCCACAACCTTTTGGCCATTGCTGACAAAAACCTGTTTCACCAATCCCGGCATTGGCGCAACGATTGCCCCATTGTTTTCAACCAAAGCGTTGTGATCCAACGGGTCGAGACACTCAAATATAAATGTTTGCGCCGAGAATACATAGGCTTTGCGCGCGGCAAAAATCGCTGTGGTCTGTGGCCACCCTACAACGCACCATCCTTTGGCACCCCGCAGTAAAGACACAGTTTCTGCCTCAACCACGACTGAAGCATGCGGGCCATTTAGGCTCACTTGAAGACGTTTTGTCTCATCTTGGCATGTCAAGATCATCTGCTGGCGCAGCGGTATGAACAGAGTGAACCCCTGCAAAGCCGCCTCAGGGCCCGGCGCAGGCACTTCCATCGCGGCAAGGGCCCCTAAGGCCCAGTCCTCGGGGCTTGGAGCCAGCACGTCAATCAAGCTCGACAAATCGCGGCCAATAAGGCCAGTGTCAAAATGACCCGTCACGAATTCAGGATGCTGCAACAGGGCTATCAAAAAATCGCGGTTGGTTTTAACACCGGCGATTTGTGTCAATCTCAGACCACGCAGCAAGCACTGCAAAGCGGTGGCGCGATCTGGCCCGGTGGCGATCAGCTTAGCGATCATCGGATCATAAAATGGGCTAACCACACCGCCGGTTTTAATACCAGTATCCACCCGCAGCCCCGGCCCAAAGGCCAATTGATGTAGCGTCCCGATTGAGGGCAGAAATTCCACCTGTGGATCTTCCGCGTAGAGGCGTACCTCAATAGAATGCCCCCGCATAAAAATCTCAGATTGCTGTTTTGGCAATAGCTCACCGGCGGCCACGCGCAGCTGCCAAGCTACCAAGTCCAATCCCAGAATTTCTTCGGTGACAGGATGTTCGACCTGTAACCTTGTGTTCATTTCCATGAAAAAAAAACTTTCGGCGGTCAAAGGTCCGCTGCCGTCGACAATGAATTCTACCGTGCCAGCACTGCTATACCCAATCGCCTCTGCCGCCCTCACCGCAGCACGGCTCATCGCGTCACGCACCGCATCCGGCATATGGGGCGCAGGCGCCTCTTCCACAACTTTTTGATGGCGGCGCTGCAAAGAACAATCGCGCTCGTAAAGATGCACCGAGGTTTCACCATCGCCAAAAACTTGTATTTCAATGTGGCGGGGGTTTGATATAAACTTCTCCACCAACACGTGGTCATTGCCAAAGGCGTTGCGGGCTTCAGATTGCGCTGAGGCCAAATGCGCCGCAAAGTCATGGGCCTGCTCAACCAAGCGCATACCCTTACCACCGCCACCAGCCACCGCTTTGATCAACACGGGGTAGCCAATGTCCTGCGCTGCCTGCTGCAACACATCCAGAGACTGATCCGCCTCATGATAGCCCGGTACAACCGGCACATTTGCCGCCTGCATCAAAACCTTGGCCGAATCCTTTAAACCCATTGCCCGAATGGCGGAGGGCGGAGGCCCGACCCAGATCAAGCCCGCATCGATCACCGCCTGCGCAAACTCAGGGTCTTCGGACAAAAAACCATAGCCCGGGTGAATGGCATCCGCACCGCGTGCTCGGCCCGCGGCGATAATATCCCCACCACGAAGGTAGCTCTCCTCTGGCGTATTGCCACCCAAATACACCACATCATCACAGGCCAAAACATGCATGGCCTGCGCATCCGCGTCAGAGGTAATCGCAAGGGTTTCAATGCCCATCTCTGCAGCTGTGCGCGCAATACGGCAAGCAATTTCGCCGCGGTTGGCAATCAGCAGTTTATGGATCATTTCAGCTCACTTTCAGCACGGTAACTGCGGTAGCGACGGCGAAATATGAAATTGGGGCGATCCCCCTCAAACATATAAAAGCACAGACCCACAGTCACCAAAGCGTTTATCAGATCATAATATTGCGCCGGGCTGATGGTAACGATCCCATAACCAGTTGCCTGACTGAAAAACCGAATGAGAAAGATCATCGGCACAAAAAGAGCCGCCAAATAAGCCAAACGGTTGCGGACAATCAAACCTACCCCAGTGGCAAACACGGCTAAACCATAGGCCAAACGTGGTAAGGATGTGCTGCTGCCCAGCACAATTTCCAGCCCACCGACACACACAAACCAAAGGCATATGAGCCAAATCACAAGGCTAAAATGGCCCTTCGCATGGCCGCGCACCTGCGCCTCACTCACATAGACCCAATGACGGCCAAAGCTGTCCGGTTGGGTAAGAGTTGTATCAGATTCGTTGTTCATCATTACATCCTGAAGACGCCAAATTTTGTTTCTTCAATTGGGGAGTTCAACGCCGCATGTAGCGACAAAGCTAAAACTTTTCTGCTGTCACGCGGATCAATCACCCCATCATCCCAAAGCCGCGCACTGGCGTAGAGCGGATCAGATTGGATTTCGAACATATCCAATGTCGGCTGCTTAAACGCCGCCTCTTGCGAAGCACTCCAGCTGTCTCCAGCGCGTTCAATGGTGTCACGTTTGACCGTGGCCAAAACCCCCGCAGCCTGTGGCCCACCCATCACTGCTGTGCGCGATGTCGGCCATGTCCACAGAAAACGCGGCTGAAAGGCACGGCCCGCCATGCCGTAGTTGCCCGCCCCATAGCTGCCTCCCACAATCATTGTGATTTTGGGTACAGAGGTACAGGCCACAGCCGTCACCATCTTGGCGCCGTGGCGTGCAATACCTTCATTTTCGTATTTCTGGCCAACCATAAAGCCAGTTATGTTTTGCAAGAAAATCAACGGTGTTTTGCGTTGACTGCACAGCTCTATAAAATGTGCACCCTTTTGGGCAGCCTCAGAGAACAACACCCCGTTGTTAGCCACGATGCCCACAGCCATGCCCTCAATATGGGCAAAGCCTGTGACCAATGTGGTGCCAAACAGGGCTTTAAATTCATCAAACATGCCGCCGTCCACCACCCGGGAGATCACCTCACGAATATCATAGGGGGTGGTGAGGTCAGCCGGGATCACGTCAAACAGATCCTCCATTTCTGAAGCCGCTACAGAAGCTCCGCGAGTTGGTTGAGCCACAGCCGGCTGCAAATGCCGCACCGCTTCGCGCGCTAAAGCCAACGCATGCGAGTCATCCTCGGCCAAATAATCCGCAACGCCGGACAATCGCGTGTGCACATCAGCGCCGCCCAAATCTTCAGCCGTGACAATCTCGCCGGTGGCCGCTTTGACCAAAGGCGGGCCCGCAAGAAAGATCGTGCCTTGCTTTTTGACGATGATCGAGACATCCGCCATGGCCGGCACATAGGCCCCACCCGCGGTGCAAGACCCCATGACCACAGCAATTTGTGCGATACCTTTGGCGGACATCTGTGCTTGATTGTAAAAAATACGTCCAAAGTGGTCCCGGTCGGGAAAGACTTCGTCTTGATTGGGTAGATTGGCCCCACCACTGTCGACAAGCGACACCACTGGCAAATTGCAATCTTGCGCAATTTCTTGAGCGCGCAGGTGTTTTTTAACGGTCAAAGGGTAATAGGTCCCGCCCTTCACAGTGGCATCATTGCAGATGACCATAACATCGCGGCCATGCACCTGACCAATGCCCGCAATTAGTCCGGCGCAGGGCGCAGCACCGTCATACATGCCATGCGCTGCAGTGGCACCGATTTCGAGAAAGGAGCTGCCCGGATCAAAGAGGTTGGCCACACGGTCTCGCGGCAACATCTTGCCTCGCCCCTCATGACGCGCTCGTGATTTTTCACCGCCCCCCTGTGCCGCCGCAAAGGCCGCCTGTTGCACACGCTTTAGTGCTGCAAGATGGGCTGCGCGCGGCGGAGCGGTATTATTATGGGAAGATTTCGGATCATGCATCGTAGCCGCCCCTAGTCTTTAAATACGCAGTAGTCAGCCGTGGAACGACCTTCCAAACAGGCAGCATACTCACCACTAAGTCCTGCAAGTTCGGTGATTTGGCAGCCCAATTGCTTGGCCGCCAGGGCAGAATTGTCAGCTGCGTCTTCAACGGTTTGGCATTTTTGCGAAACATAATTGATCCAACCACTTAAAATTTCTGTTAAATCTTCAGCAGATTTCAAGGTGATCGCGTCGGTCACATCAGTTTGCAACAGCTGCATGCTGGCAGTCCAATCCTCTCGCTGCACCTGCAAACAGGCCACATGGGCCTCAGACCCAACCTCATCCGTCACGCAAGGTGCAAAAATCAAACCCAAACATTGGTTCCAACTTGTACTGGTTCCCATGTTCTCAAGACAGGCCATAGCGTTGATATGCTCTTGTGGGAGGCTATTTCGCGCCTTTGCCATCCCGCCAAACGTGCAAAGCGCCGCGGCAATCATCAATTTTTTCATAACATTTTCCCCATCAATTCACGGCCAACCAGCATACGTCGTATCTCGCTGGTACCAGCCCCAATTTCCATAAGTTTTGCATCCCGAAATAATCTCGCCACAGGGGCGTCATTTAAAAAGCCAGCTCCACCCAAAGCTTGAACGGCCTGATGCGCCTGCTTCATGGCCTCTTCACTCGCGTAAAGGCAACAGGCCGCAGCGTCTTGGCGGGTTACTTCTCCGCGATCACAGGCTTTGGCCACCTCATAAACATAGGCGCGCGCGGAATTCATCGCTGTGTACATGTCGGCGATCTTGCCCTGCATCAACTGGAAGTTTCCAATGGGTTGTCCAAATTGCTTGCGCTCAGCCACATAGGGCATCACCTCATCCAAACAGGCCGCCATAATGCCCAGACCAATTCCAGCCAGCACCACACGTTCATAATCCAAGCCAGACATCAAAACTTTGGCGCCCGCCCCCTCTTGCAGCAATACGTTCTCAAACGGCACTTCCACATTATCAAAAATCAGCTCAGCAGTATTCGAGCCGCGCATCCCAAGCTTGTCAAAATGTGCGCTGGTGGAAAATCCAACCATGTCGCGCTCAATCAAAAAGGCGGTCAATCCACGAGATCCAGCTTCCGGGTCAGTCTTGGCATAAACCACCAAAACATCCGCATCAGGGCCATTGGTGATCCAAAACTTATTTCCATTCAAACGATAATAGCCATTACGCTTTTCCGCGCGCAAACTCATCGAGATCACATCCGAGCCAGCCCCGGCCTCACTCATGGCCAGCGCGCCCACATGATCACCCGAGACCAATTTAGGCAAATATTTCTGTTTTTGCTCCGGGGTGCCGTTCAATCGAATCTGATTTACGCAGAGATTGGAATGCGCGCCGTAGGACAGGCTCACACTGGCCGACGCCCGTGCAATTTCTTCAATCACAACTGTGTGAGCCAAATACCCTAGGCCAACGCCGCCAAACTCTTCCTCAACTGTTACCCCCAAAGCCCCAATATCGCCCATAGATTTCCACAAATGGTCAGGGAATTTATTGCTACGATCCACCTCAGCGGCCAGAGGCTTGATCTGATCCTGCGCAAAACGGTGCAAATGCTCTTGCAGGGTGTGAATATCTTCACCGAGGTCAAAACGCATTGAGGCTGTGAACATGGTGACTCCAATTATTGAACGCTTGTTCAATTTATGCAAATTTGCGGGGACTTGTCTAGTCTTTGCGTGTGTTGAGCGCTGCTATGCTAGATTTTACCCAGAAGCCGCAAACGCCAAGGTCACTTCCTCGTCTATAATTCGGGCCACCATCACGCAGTCTTCCAGCGAGAACGTAAGTAGTAAAGGCATATCGATAATGCCATGCACACCCGATCACTGGAAGGCATCGGGCTGCTGGGCGCATAGGTTCAAATGTCATAGCGGCTGGTAAAGCCCACGGGTTCAACCGCGCCAAGATCACGCTCCACGCAGGTAACATTCTAAAATCAGGCTGGTTTGAGCCAAAATGGGATGCAGCAGCCCCCCCCTACACAGGGCGAATTGGAAGAAAATTCCACGCCTATGCGGGGCCTGTCTTGGGTCAGGCGCGCAGCGATGCCCTGCACCTGGCTGTCATGTCGTTGGATAAAACCGAGGCGCAGCCCCTGTTTGAACTATTGTCTCAGCCGATCAGCTGAGCCACCAACTTAGGCAGATCAGCAAAGTCATGCAACAGCGCCGCCGGATCCAAAGCGGCCATATCACCGCCGCCCGGGCCAAAGGTCACAAGCACCGAAGCCACATCGGCATTCGCAGCAGTGGTGCGGTCTGTTAGGGTGTCACCAATCAAGCAAACCCGGCCGCGATCACCACCCGCACGATCGACCGCTTCCCAAAGAGGCGCTGGATCAGGTTTGCGCACCGGCAAGGTATCAGCCCCCACCAAAGCATCAAAGGCCGCCGTCGCCCCAAGCGCCGCCATCAGCTGTACCGCCAAGCCTTCTGGCTTATTGGTGCAAATTGAGACCACATATCCGGCCTGTCTTAGGTTGGCGACCGCAGCCAAAGCGCCAGGATAAAACACCGTCAACGTGGCGATGTCTGTGGCATAGGCTTGTAACAAGACCGGGTATTGCCGGTCCACCTCTGCCATATCCTGCCAACCGGCCCGCTCAAATCCAGCCGTCAGCATGGCACGGCCACCGCGCAGCGCAATGCCACTGTCAGCTGGCGCATGCAGCAAATCATCCAAGCCCAAACCCCGGAAACAAGCATTGGCAGCTTTCAGTAAATCACCACTGGTGTCGGCAAGCGTGCCATCAAGATCAAAAACCACACAGGGTTTGAGCATATTATCGCCTCTTTTGTTACGCATCGATGCAATTCGCCAAACTGTGCAAAACCACTTGTCGAATTCCCCTATACCCTTAAAAGGACTTAATCGTTTAATAAAGGACTTAGATCCCTCTTATGAGTATTGCTCTTGTCATTTTAGCTGCAGGAAAAGGCACGCGGATGCAGTCTGATTTACCCAAAGTCCTGCATGAAATCGCCGGGGCACCTATGTTGGTTCACACCATGGTTGCAGGTCAATTTTTGGATCCGGAACGCTGCATAATCATAGCGGGCCATGGCGCAGATGCGGTGCGAGACGTGGTTCAAAATCACAACTCAGACGCAGAAATCATCCTCCAGACAGAACAATTGGGCACCGGCCACGCGGTTGATCAGGCCCGTGACGCTTTGGCGGGGTTCACAGGAAATGTCATCGTTCTGTACGGAGATTCTCCCCTCATTCAGGCCGAGACTTTGGAAACATTGAGCGCCAGTCTATCCCACTCGGCGGTCACTGTGCTTGGATTTGAGGCCAAAGATCCCGGTCGTTACGGTCGCTTAATCACGAATGATGACAAACTAAAGCGTATTGTTGAATTTAAAGACGCCTCTGATGCAGAAAAATCCATGAACCTGTGCAACAGTGGCGTGATGGCCGTTGCCGCACCACTGTTGTTTGAATTACTTAGTGAAATCGATAATGAAAATGCGTCTGGCGAGTATTACCTCACCGATATTGTGGCCAAAGCCGTGGCACAGGGTGCGGTTTGCAAAGTTGTGCGATGTACAGAATCAGAAACCCTTGGCGTCAATAGCCGGGTGGATCTGGCGCAAGCTGAATATGAGTTTCAATCCCAACGCCGGGCTGAGGCTTTGAAAAATGGCGTCACCATGCCTGCTCCTGAAACTGTGCACTTCTCCTATGATACCTATATTGGCCGCGATACAATTGTGGAGCAAAATGTAGTGTTTGGCCCTGGTGTCACCGTGGAAACAGGCGCGCGCATTCGCGCTTTTTCACATCTGGAAGGGGCGCATGTCTCCCGTGGCTGCGTCGTGGGTCCCTATGCCCGCCTGCGCCCCGGTGCAGAATTGGCAGAGGATGTGAAGATTGGGAATTTCGTTGAGATCAAGGCGAGCCTTCTGGCCGAAGGGGCAAAAGTGAACCACCTATCCTATATCGGCGATGCCACCATCGGCTCGCGTACCAATATCGGCGCGGGCACAGTGACCTGCAACTATGACGGGGTGATGAAACATCACACAAGCATCGGGGAAGATGCCTTTATTGGCTCAAATACTATGCTGGTGGCTCCCGTCTCTGTGGGACAAGAAGCCATGACCGCGAGCGGATCAGTGATTGTGCGCGATGTACCCGCTGGCGATCTGGCTATTGGACGGGCCAAGCAAGAAAACAAAAATTGGTTAGCCGTAAAATTGATGAAAAAATTACGTGCCATCAAGGCCGCGAAGAAGGAATAGAAGCATGTGTGGAATAGTCGGCGTCTTAGGTCAACACCAAGCAGCTCCCATTTTGGTTGAGGCGCTGAAGCGTCTGGAGTATCGTGGCTATGACAGTGCAGGCATTGCCACAATCAACAACGGCAAACTGGAGCGCCGACGCGCGGTTGGAAAATTGGTGAACCTGTCAGATCTTTTGGTTCATAAGCCGCTTGCAGGCAAGTCTGGCATTGGCCACACCCGCTGGGCCACCCATGGCGTGCCCTCCACCAAAAACGCCCATCCACATCAAGTCGGGTCCGTGGCCGTCGTCCACAATGGCATTGTTGAAAACTTCAAAGAGCTGCGTGAAGAATTGGCGCAATTGGGTCTTCCTTATAAGACCGATACCGACACTGAAACAGTAGCACTTTTGGCGCAATATTATCTGTCGCAGGGCGATAGCCCAAGGGTTGCAGCCCAAAAAACAGTCGTCCGCTTAGAAGGCGCCTTTGCTCTGGCCTTTCTCTTTCACGGTGAAAAAGATCTGATGATCGCCGCCCGCAAAGGCTCACCTTTGGCCATTGGCCACGGGGATGGCGAAATGTATGTGGGTTCAGACGCCATCGCCTTGGCGCCTCTGACAGATCGTATCACCTATCTGGATGAAGGTGATTTTGCCGTTCTAACGCGAAAATCAGTGGAAATCACCGATAAAAACGGCGCACTGGCCAATCGGGAAACCCGCAAAATCGCCATAGATTCCGCACGTGTTGATAAAGCTGGCTATAAGCACTTCATGGCCAAAGAAATTGCCGAACAACCTTCAGTGCTCAAGAATACGCTGCAAAACTACATAATCGAGGATGGCACCAATATTGAATTGCCCACCAATGATATTGATCTGGCATCCATCGAACGGCTGACCATGGTAGCCTGTGGAACTGCATTTTACGCGGCTTTAACAGCGAAATATTGGTTTGAGAAGATCGCCCACGTACCAGTGGAAGTGGATGTCGCCTCAGAATTTCGCTACCGCGAGCCTCCCGTTGCCCCTGGCACCAGCGCCCTATTTGTCAGCCAATCTGGCGAAACCGCCGATACTTTGGCCGCCCTGCGCTATATGACCTCGCAAAATGCGACAATTATATCGGTGGTCAATGTGCCCGAAAGCTCTGTCGCGCGGGAAAGTGACTTGGTTTTGCCGCTGTATGCCGGTGTTGAGATTGGCGTTGCCTCCACCAAAGCCTTCACAGCACAGCTCACCGTTCTAGCCCTGCTCGCCATAAAAGTTGCCTATGCCAAGGGCGTAATCTCCGAGGCGCAGTATCGAGTGTATATCTCCGATATAAACCGCATCCCGGGACTGGTGAGCCAAGCTTTAGGCATAGACACAGCCGTGCAAAAGGTGGCCCGTAAATTGGCCACTGCACAGGACGTGATTTTCCTTGGTCGCGGCGCAATGTATCCCATCGCCATGGAAGGTGCACTTAAACTTAAAGAAATTAGCTATATACATGCCGAAGGGTACCCTTCTGGAGAGCTAAAACATGGCCCAATTGCCTTAATCGATAAAAAAATTCCTGTGGTGGTTTTAGCGCCAATGGATTTATTGTTCGAAAAATCCGTCTCCAATATGCAGGAGGTTATGGCGCGTTCAGGCAAGGTTTTGCTACTGTCGTGCCAAAATGGGCTTAATGCAGCATCCGATGGCACATGGTCCACATTGACCATGCCTGCTACAACTGAACTGATTGCACCAATCCTATACGCGATCCCAGCACAGCTCTTAGCCTACCACACTGCCGTGGCAAAAGGCACAGATGCGGATCAGCCACGAAATTTGGCCAAATCAGTCACAGTGGAATAAAACACGCCGGAGCAAACTATAGCTACGTAATAGGGTGGACGTTTGAGCCCGTTTGATACATTCATGGCCATCGGCAAGACTACAGGGGGTGGATAAATTCCCTCTGATCCAGGCCGCGCCAAATCAACTCTATAAGGCTGAGAAATATGCTGATCGAAGATGCAATCGTTGCGCTGCAAATCCAGGAAGTACCGGGTAAAGCCGTTGAGATGCGCACCTACCACAAGGTTGACCGCTCTTATTGGGGCTTAACTAACCCTGTTTTAGACGATCAAGCCCGTCTGTGGCGCCAAGAGCTGCCGCTCGATGAGCGCCTGCAATTGGCTTCAGAACTGTGGGACAGTAACGCCCATGAAGCACGGATATGTGCGACCAAGCTTTTAATCCAAGCCCGCATTCGGCCAGATGATCACGCAGCTTGGACGCTGATCAAAACGTGGTTGGATGAAGTGGATTGTCCTGCGATTTCAGATCATTTTTGCTTAGCCGGTCATCGCCGGTTGACCTCTAATCCGTCACGGATCCATGAAGTTGAAGCTTGGACACAAAGCCAACATCTGTGGACCCGGCGTGCCGCGTTGACGATCACGTTGCCTTGGACCAAACACCGTAATCCTAAACCTGAAAATTTGGCCATTCGCGAACAGGTTCTCGGTTGGGCGGCAAGCCTTGCGGAAGATCAAAACACATCCATTCAAAAGGCTGTGGCCACTTGGGTTTTTGAACTGTCGCGCAAAGACCCTGAGCGTGCAGCGGTATTTGTGACGGAACACGGCCCTAAAATGCGCAATTTTGCCCGCAAAGACGCAGGCCGCTTGCTACCACAAAATATTACTCCCGCGGCGTAAGCTTTAGCCAAATACCATTTTGTAGCGCACAGTAAAATGCTCCACCGGTTGCGGGATGTTTTCCACAACCGGATTAAACTCATAAGCCGCGCAGAGCCTTGCGAGCAACAGAGCCTCTTCCACCATCGCAAAACGGGCGACTTTACAGACACACTGCCCCACTGAGAAGAAAATAGAGGGCTCACGTGGGCAGGTTATCCATTCTCGCTTTGCCACGCGCCACAAGGCGTCCGCAAAAACTCTCCTGCTGAACCGTCTCACGAACTATCATTGGCACCGTCGGGTAAAGCCTCAGGGTTTATCTAAACACGTCTCGGGTCACACGCAATTTGCGTACATCCCAAAATTACTCAGCCACCAGCGCCACCTACTCTTGCACCACTTGGACCTAATACTCCGGATGCATTGCCATCAAATACGGGGTCCATGACAGGGCTGATGCACTGGTTTCATGGCCAGAAAAAAAGAATATAGCCACTTTATCCACCATCTCTGCGGGCTAAAACATCTCAACGGTCAATTGGTCTTGGGTGGTCATAATCTTCGAAGCAAGATCAGACGGCGCCTTATTGGCCAAAATCTAATCCGCCCGCTTTTAAGTCAAAGTGGAGATCGACACGCGAATGGCGGCGACACTGACCCTTGTTTCGAGCAAAACGGCCGCGGCATCGGTGCGGGAAGGCAGATAAAAGCCGCCAAATTCACCACAGGTGGGCTGCGCTGATCGGTTTTGAACTCTTCAAAGACCTGCCGGGCCATCTGATCTTCAATGAGAATGAAAACAGGGTCCCAAAAAACACATCGGCTGCAACAAAGCTGGTGTACTGTTTCAGCTCCAAAGACGCGGTATTTGGATATGGGTGTCAAAAATACAGCTGGCCATCCAGCGTCTTACGATGTCAGACCAGACCATCACCTCTATATCCACATGAACCTTTGCACCATTGATCGAAGCGTCAACATGCCAGCCATAAGGTTCATGTGGTTTTGGACTGAGAGCTATCGAATAGCCAATGATTAGTGCTTGCTCTGCCCCTTCGGGGCTAAAGCCCGAAGTAACGGCAAGGATCAATTTTATCATACCCCAGAATATAAAAAATATTAATTTAATTACCTGCCCAATCGCGAGACCTCTGAAATACAAGAAATTTCTAACTCATTATTTGGCAGATATAAATCTAAATTTTACTTCACCCCAATGTGGCTAAAGCTGGGAATTGCTTCAAAATCCACCAACTAAAGCGGGTAAATTGTCCGGTGACCATCATCAAGCCCACCGTCCAAAGTAACAAGCCCATGGTCCGTTCAATGTACCGCATATGCCGCTTCATCCAGCCCATAAGACCCTTGAGCGAGGGGAAAAAAACGGCCACTAAAACGAAAGGAATGCCCAGGCCTGCCGCATAGGTGGCTAGTAAAATAACACCTTTAACCGGGTTTGCCGTATCAGCAGCCAAAGCGAGGATAGCCCCCAAAATTGGCCCCAAACAGGGCGTCCATCCAAAAGCAAAGGCCAACCCCAACACATAGGCCCCAAAGGCTGATCCACCCCGGTCCCCGCCATCCATGCGAGCTTCACTATCCAAAATTCTGATGCGGATCACCCCCAAGAAATGCGCGCCGAAGATCATAACCATCACACCAGCCCCAATTACGAACCAATCTTGATTGGACAAGAACAACCGCCCCAAGCTGGAGGCGGTGAAACCGAGCAGTATAAACACCGTTGATAGACCAAGCACAAAGAACAAGGAGGCTACAACCGCGCGCCGACGCGCATGGGCGGTAGAGTCCATCTCATCCATGCTGACACCACCCATATAGGCGAGATAAGGCGGAACAATAGGCAGGACGCAGGGGCTGGCAAAGCTGATCAGTCCACCCAAAATGGCCACAAGCATCGCTGGCAGCAAACTTGCATCCCATAAATCAATTCCGAACATCACAGATACCCTTTGGCTATTTAGGCCTCCATAAGCTATCTCAGCCCTGAGGTCATCCTCAAGATGGTCACATCTATGTGGACAAAGTGAAATATCCGCCCTAATCCTTGGCCATGACTTGGGATGAAGAATTAGACGCCATTGGGCTGCTGTGCCCTTTGCCAGTGCTGAAGGCGCGCAAGCGTTTGATGTCTATGGCGGATGGTGCTGTTTTGCTGATGTTGGCGGATGATCCGGCTGCCATCATTGACGTGCCGCATTTTTGTGTTGAATGTGGACATGAGCTTTTGTCGCAAGAAGCGCAAGACGGTCGATTAAAATTTTTGATCCGCAAACAGGGTTAACCTTCCCCCAATTATCTCAGCATAAATCCAGAAAAAAAGGCCCTCTTTTCATAGAGCCCTTCAATCAATTTAGAATCGTTGAAATCAACCGCGTGACCACCAGCCGCGTTTTTTAGAGGCTGCAGGTGTTTCGGGTTCCGGCTCAGGGGAGGGTTTCACCACTGCAGCCACTTCAACAACGGGTGCCGCTTCAACCACTGGCTCTGAAACCGGTTCCATAACTGGAGCCTTTTGCATGGCCTCGGCCGATTCATTCACCACGATCGCTACAGTCTTTTTAACAGCGGGTTTGCGAACGCGTCTGGCTTTTGGTTTGGTAGGCGCTTTCACATCTTCAACCCCAGCTTCAACAGGTGTTTCAGCACCCGTGTCCGTATCGCCCGCCGCCGCTACCGCTTCTTCAGCTTCTTGCTGCGCTTTAGTTTTGCGCGGTTTGCGAACCCGTTTGGGCTTTTCAGCCAGAACGTCAGCCAGAGGTTCAGCCTCTACCGCCGCATCCACAGGGACGTCAGCTCCCACTTCGTCAGTCACAGCTTCAGTCACAACATCAACAACCTCAGCCACTCCATCAACTTCAACAGCTTTGCCTTTTACCCCACCACGCGTGCGGCGACGACGTTTAGGCTTGTCGTCTTCACTTGGGGCTTCCGCCGTCTCATCAGAGGCAGCCTCAGAAGACGCATCAGCCGAAGTCTCACTAGTGTCATTCTCAGTTGACACCTCATTGCCTTCCGCATCGCTGCCACTACGGCGGCGGCGGCGGCGGCGGCGGCGTTTTTTTGGTGCTTCTGCTTCAGAGGTCACTTCAACAGTTGCGACCACATCATACTCTTGATCATCACCGTCCTCGTGAACCTGCTCATCAATCTGTTCCATCAAAGCAATATCAACAGAGCTGACAGTTACAGAGGCAAGAGGCACAACTCGAGTGGCAGTTTTGAACTTTTCGATCACATAGTCTGGGCTAATCAAGAACGGATCAGCCTCAACCCGCACAGACATGCCGTAACGTAGCTCAATTTGGCCAATATGTTCGCGCTTTTCGTTTATGAGGAAGTTGGCAATGCTAATGGGAGCTTTGATCAAAACTTCTTTTGACCGCTCCCCCCCGCCCTCTTCTTCCAGCTCACGCAGGATGGTCAGGCCAAGGCTGTCTTGCGACCGAATCAAACCAGTGCCGTGGCAATGAATACACGGCTGGGTGCTTGCTTCCAACATGCCAGGGCGCAAACGCTGACGGCTCATTTCCATCAGACCAAAGCCACTGATGCGGCTCACTTGGATGCGTGCACGGTCTGTTTGCAATTTGTCTTTCATCCGCTTTTCAACGGCTGTGTTGTTGCGGCGCTCTTCCATGTCGATGAAATCGATCACGATTAGACCCGCCAAATCGCGCAGGCGCACTTGACGCGCGACTTCTTCAGCGGCTTCAAGGTTGGTGTTCAAAGCGGTTTGCTCAATGCTGCCTTCTTTGGTGGCACGGCCAGAGTTCACGTCAATCGCTACCAACGCTTCGGTGATACCAATGACCAAATACCCACCGGATTTAAGCTGCACGGTTGGGTTGAACATCCCATCCATGAAGCTTTCAACCTGAAAACGAGCAAACAAAGGTATGGTATCAACGTAGTGCTTAACGTTTTTAGCATGCGATGGCATGATCATTTTCATAGTGTCTTTGGCGTTGCGGAACCCTGCGGCCCCTTCAACCAAAATTTCGTCAATGTCGCGGTTGTACAAATCGCGAATGGATCGTTTGATCAAATCGCCTTCTTCGTAAATAGCCGCAGGTGCCGATGATTTCAGAGTCAAGGCGCGGATTTGCTCCCACATGCGCTGAAGGTATTCATAGTCGCGTTTAATTTCGGTTTTGGTGCGCTTGGCTCCTGCAGTCCGCACAATCAACCCAGCTCCATCTGGCACGACGATGGTTGTGGCGATTTCTTTGAGTTTCTTGCGGTCAGCAACATTGGTAATCTTACGACTGATGCCACCACCGCGTGCAGTATTGGGCATCAAGACACAGTAACGACCGGCCAACGAGAGGTAAGTTGTTAGAGCCGCGCCCTTATTGCCACGCTCTTCTTTCACAACTTGAATAAGCATGATTTGACGAACTTTGATCACTTCTTGAATTTTGTAACGCCGTGGACGCAGTTTGCGCACTGGGTGAACCTCGTCACTGTCATCTTCTTGACCAACAGATTCGATTCCGTCATCGTGGTCGCCATCGTCTTGACCATCACCTTCATCCACATCTGCCGCTGGAGCTACCGAATCTTCAGACACATCATCAGCGACAACTTCAACTACGACGGCAGGAGCGTCCTCAACAACGGCTTCTAAAGCCCTAACACCATCTTGTGCGACTGTTTCTGATACAACAAACGTTTCAGGCTGGTCATCATTGGCCTGCGCATCATCTTCGCTCAGATCAATGGTTTCCATACCGTCAATTGCAGCCACATCACGGGTCTCAACAGGATCCCAATTTCCTTGCGAAGCGGGTTTGCCCCGACGACGGCGGTTGCGCTTTGGTTTTTGTTCTTCACGTTCTGCTTCCGCAGCCAACAATTCAGCATGGGCTTTTTCTTCAGCCAAAAGCGCTTCACGATCCGCAACTGGGATCTGATAATAATCAGAATGAATCTCCGAAAATGCCAAAAACCCGTGGCGATTCCCGCCATAGTCAATAAATGCAGCTTGTAACGAGGGTTCAACCCGCGTGACTTTTGCTAAATATATATTACCAGCTATTTGCCGCTTTTTTTGCGATTCAAAGTCAAATTCCTCAACTTTGTTTCCGTCGACCACTACAACACGTGTTTCTTCCGCGTGCGTGGCATCTATAAGCATCTTTTTTGCCATTATGTCCACTTGCATCGTCCGGCTGGCCGCCTGAAAAGAAGCCAAAACCGAAGGGATGTCTATTAAGGGCGATGCACGCAACATGGGGGCGGCTCGATGGCCTGCCTTCATCCAATGTTATGGCGTGAGCCTGTGTCATCGCGTTGCTATCTCCGACAGAACTATTTCTGCCCGTTAACTGCCCATATCTTCGATGTTTCGAAACTATAGGTCATCTCAATTGACCCAAACGAGCCATTTTCCGTCACATCCAGCCACTTTCGATGAAGAGGCGACGAATGCGAAAAAAACCATAAGCCTCCGGATTGTTTCAACCTGAGAGCTTGTATAACTCTAAGGGCGAACAGGGGGGGAAGACAATGGCAAAAAGCCCCTGTTCGGACAATGCCTTTGCGAAAGACACTGTAAACTCCCCAAAAAGTAGAACTCTACTACACCCTAGCCGAGATAATCTGAACGGCTCAATCCATATTTGGCCATTTTTTCATTCAACGTCCGCCGTGGCAGGCACAATTCGTCCATCACGCTGGCAATAGATCCCCGGTGGCGGCGCATGGTGTTATCGATCAACATGCGCTCAAAAGACTCGACGTATTCTTTTAACGGCGTGCCTTCGGTGGTCATGGCAGGGCGATCATCATCACCTTCTGCCATCAACAAAGATGAAATTGTGCCTGTGCCCCGGCGGCTTTGCAGCACAGCGCGTTCGGCCACATTGATCAATTGTCGCACGTTGCCCGGCCAAGGCGCTTGCATCAACTGCGCCGCCTCTTGCGCCGTGACCACAGGGGTATCGCAGCCATATTCTTCCGCAAACTGTTCACCGTAGCGGGTAAACAACGTTAAGATATCCTCGCCTCGATTGCGCAGAGGTGGCAGCTCAATGCGCAATGTGGCTAAACGATAGTAGAGATCAGAGCGCAACACATCCTCGCAGGTTTTGCCCTGCTCTTGCAGATTGCAAATGGCAATGATCCGTGTTTCTGAGGGATCGCCCTGCGCATTTATGACCTTCAACAGCCGGGATTGCACCTGAGGGCTGAGCGCCTCAATATCTTCCAAAACCAAGGTCCCGCCTCGGGCCGATTCCATTGCGGGGATACGGTCTTCTTCACCTGCTGGACCGAACAGCCGACGCAAAATCGTTTCTTCCTCTTCGCCAGCGCAAGAAAACAATATGAACTTTTTGCGCGACCGCGCCGAAACCGCGTGTAAAGCATGGGCCACAAGCGTTTTGCCAGTACCAGTCTCCCCTTCGATCAGCACATGACCATCAGCCTGCCCTAGATCCAAGATATCCTCACGCAACCGCTCCATAACGCCATTGGCGCCGATAAGCTTTTCCATGATGGAACTGCCCGACGACAGCTCACGCCGCAACTGCCGGTTGTCCAACACCAAGCGGCGGGTCCGGGTGGCTTTTTTTGCCAGTTCGGTCATCGTATCCGGGTTGAAGGGTTTTTCCAGAAAATCAAAGGCCCCAAGCCGCATGGCCTCAACCGCCATGGGCACATCACCATGCCCTGTGATCATGATGACAGGTAGGCTGCTGTCGATGCCCTTTATCTTTTTGAGAAACTGCATACCATCCATGCCGGGCATTTTAATGTCTGTCACAATGATCCCAGGATAATCGGCGTTCAGCCCTTTGAGCGCATCACCTGCGGTAGCAAAGGTTTCGGTTTCAAATCCTGAAAGGGCCAACCATTGGCTGATCGACTGCCGCATATCCTGCTCATCGTCTACAATCGCAATTTTCATAGACTTTGCCATATCTAGACCTCACTTTCATCAGTATTTAAAATTGGAAGAGTTACCTCGAAAACCGCACCAGTTGCCTCACTGTTGCGCGCCACAAGCCGGCCGCCCAGATCCGTAATAATCCCAGATGAAATTGCTAAGCCAAGCCCCACACCGTCACCAGGTTTTTTGGTCGTGAAAAAAGGTTCAAACAAATCATCAAGATCTGATATGCCCTCACCATTGTCGCGCACTGTCAAACTGGCAGTTTCCCCACCTAGTAATAGCAGTTCAATTTTGGGCGTTGGCACTGCTGAGATAGCATCCAACGCATTGCGCAACAGGTTGACAACAACTTGCTCAAGCCGCAATTGATCTCCCAAGATCATCACCGGCGCGCTTGGCATTGTTTTAGAAAGCGATATTTGCCGCGATTTCAATTGTGGCTCCATGATTTCCAAAGCCCCATTCACCGCCATGCGCACATCTACAGGCACCAATTCCTCACCACCTTTTCGCGCATAAGACTTCAGCTGCCGCGTGATGGCACTCATCCGACCAATCAGGTCGTCTATCCTTTGAAACGAGCTTAGTGCCTCCTCCAAACGTTTGCGTTGTAACAGAAGCTTTGCTCCCGCCAGATAGGTTTTCATCGCCGCTAGTGGTTGGCTCAGCTCATGGCTCACTGCCGCCGACATTTCACCCAAAGCCGCCAATTTTGAAGACTGCGCCAAGGTTTGCTCGGCTACTTCCAAGTTTTTCTCAACTTTTTTACGTTCTGAAATTTCACGTTGAAGGCGAATATTGAGCTGACGCAGATCAACAGATTCTTGTTGGAAAAATAAAGCCCGAGTCAAAGTTTGGCGCGACAGTTGGTAAAAGGCCAAGGCTAGAAAGATCGAAAACCCCATGATCTCCAAAGCCAAAACCGCGTTCACCCGCTGCCGGATGCCACCATAGGTGGTGAACAGTACCATATTCCAGCCCCGAAACGGCACCTGAATCTCTTGACGCATAACCGCCTTGCCTTGCATATAGGCATCCGCTGACAAAACCGTCCAATCCTGCGTGGCTTGAATAGCGCGATCAATCGCACTTGGGGCCGATCGGAGCGCCAGCGCCTCCCACTCCGGCAAGCCAACCCATGAATTTTCTGTCGCAAGTAAAATTTGACCGCCCGCCGCAGCGACAATTACCGCATCGGAAATTCCTGCCCAAGCAGACTGAAATTTACGCAGATCAACTTCCACCACAATCACGCCCAAGGGCTTATTATTGGACAAAATCTTCCGCGAATAAGCAAAGTCATAGACGTCCGTATCGTGTTTATGAGTGGTAAATACGGTTTGGCTGGCGCGGGCCGCCTCCCTAAAATGTGGTAAATTACGTTGGGTTTCGCCCAAACGGTTCCGGTTTGTTGCTGCAACCACCAGACCATCTGAATCCAACACCAAAATCGCCGCAGCGCCAATTTCGTCAACGAAAGACAGCAATCTTTGGCTTGTGCGTTGGTAGTCATTGGAGTTCAAAGCGCCAATCAACTCCGCATCGCTGGCCAGCAATCTTGGCACAATAGAATTACGCTGCAACTCGCTCACCATATTGCCCGAATAAAGCGCTAGCCGCAGTTGCGCCCGTTGCAAGGTGGATTGGGTGAACCGCGCGGTCAACAATTGATTGGTGATATAAACCGTTCCCACCGCCAACATGAAAATCGCCAGCAAAGCAAAGCGCACCCGCCAAGACAGGTTGGCCTCACGAGGGGCGAGTGTATCGGAGCGTTCGGTTGCAGCAGTCATAATATAGAGTTATGGTGCCAGCCGGTGCCACACAAGCTATGCTGCTTATGCGGCGATGGTTTGGCCCACCAACGCGCGGAAAAGCGCCTGCCCATCAGCTGAGCCCATCTGCGTTTCAATTGCCCGCTCCGGATGCGGCATCATGCCCAAAACCCGGCGATTGGACGACAACACACCAGCAATTGAATCGGCTGAGCCATTTGGATTGTCGCTATAGCGAAAAGCTACGCGGTCCTCGTCACGCATCATTGTAAGCTCTGCGTCAGTGACAAAATAATTTCCGTCATGATGTGCAATTGGCACTTGAATTTCAGAACCTTGAGAATAGTTCGAGGTAAAGGCGCTGTTTTCTGTCGCAACGGTCAAACCGACAGTTTTGCACAAAAACTTCAAACCTGAGTTGCGCAGCAGAGCGCCCGGTACAAGTCCAGTCTCAGTCAATACTTGAAAGCCATTGCAGACCCCCAGCACATAGCCACCGCGATTTGCATGCTCAACAACAGCCCTGCAAATAGGGGATTGCGCGGCAATCGCACCGCAACGCAGATAATCACCAAAAGAAAAGCCACCCGGAACCGCGACCAGATCAAGATCTTGCGGCAATTCAGCGTCTTTGTGCCAAACTGTAGTCACATCCGCACCACTTTCGCGCAGCGCCAAAACCATATCACGATCACAATTGGATCCTGGAAAAACAACGACAGCGGCGCGCATCACAAAATGTCCACTGTATAGCTTTCGATCACCGCATTCACCAACAGGCGGTTGCACATGTCATCAACCTGCGCCGCATCGGTGCCATCGGCAAGATCAAGTTCTATCACCTTGCCTTGGCGGACGCCATTGACGCCAGAAAAGCTCAAACCACTGAGAGCAGATTTAACTGCCTCACCCTGTGGATCGAGAACGCCATTTTTGAGCATCACAGTGACGATAGCTTTCATAGTATTGTCCTTAGAGTCAGTTGATCAAAGTCGGCTTGGTAATTGGAGTTGGATTTTCAGGCAAAACGCCCAACCGGCGAGCCACTTCCGCATAGGCATCCGTAAGGCTGCCCAAATCACGACGGAACACGTCTTTGTCCAGCTTCTCACCAGTTTTAAGATCCCACAAACGACAGCTGTCCGGGCTTATCTCATCGGCAATTATCAATCGTTGATAATCGCCTTCAAACACTCGGCCAATTTCAATTTTGAAATCCGCAACCCGAATGCCAACACCATACATAACGCCGGAAAGAAAATCGTTCACCCGCAGCGCCAAGGCCAGCATATCGTCCAGATCTTGTTGGCTGGCCCAATTAAAGGCAACAATATGCTCTTCTGAAACCAGTGGATCACCCAAAGCATCGTCCTTCAAGCAAAATTCAACGATGGGCCTTGGCAAGGCTTTGCCCTCTTCAATACCCAAACGTTTGGACATGGTACCGGCTGCATAGTTGCGCACGATCACTTCCAAAGGCACAATTTCCACCGCCCGGATCAACTGCTCGCGCATATTGAGGCGTTTGATGAAATGGGTTGGAATGCCCAATGTATTGAGACCGGTCATAAAAAATTCTGACAAGCGGTTGTTCAACACGCCCTTACCTTCAATGATATCTTTTTTCTCAGCATTGAATGCGGTGGCGTCATCTTTAAAATACTGCACCAGCGTTCCCGGCTCTGGACCCTCATAGAGGATCTTTGCCTTGCCTTCATAAACCAACTTGCGACGTGCCATGCGACTCTCCGTGCTTTGATCGCGTGATATGGCAATGCAAGCCGGGCGGCAAGCAGGCAACGCGCTACAAACCAAGAAGATTTCATCTTCCAAGGGCTGAGCCAATCACGAACCCGATATCCTATTAGAAACGCTAAAGGTTTTACAGCATTGCAGTGTTGTGGTTTTGGCAGATACGATAAAATAAGACCTATGTTGTCATATTCAAACCAGAAGCAAAGACATTATGTAAAATTTCATGAAGTTTATTATAAAAATCAGTTTCATTCATGTCATTAACTGTGCCAAATGAGACGACTTTTTAAACGATAAGGCGGCCCCATGATCTCTGCACTTTCCTCCCCACTCCAAACGCTGCTTGCAAACCGCGACTGGATCTTGGCCGATGGAGCCACAGGGACCAACCTGTTCAACATGGGGCTGTCGTCCGGCGATGCGCCTGAATTGTGGAACAAAACTGATCCAGACAATATCAAGGCTTTGTACAAAGGCAGTGTCAATGCAGGATCAGATCTGTTTCTGACCAACTCTTTTGGTGGCAACAGTTCACGGCTTAAGCTGCATGGAGCGGAGAATCGTGCCGCGGAACTGTCGCGCATCTCCGCTGAAATTGGCCGCGAGGTGGCCGATGCATCTGGGCGTCAGGTGATTGTTGCGGGCTCTGTAGGGCCCACTGGTGAAATAATGGAGCCCATGGGACCACTTCCCTATGCGGTGGCTGTCGAGATCTTTCATGAGCAGGCCGAAGGCCTTAAGGCCGGTGGCGCCGATGTCGCGTGGGTTGAAACCATTTCCTTTGGAGATGAATACCGGGCGGCTGCCGAGGCCTTTGCCCTGGCAGATATGCCTTGGGTTGGAACCATGAGCTTTGACACCGCAGGGCGGACCATGATGGGCATCACGGCCCCTGACATGGTGAAGCTACTAGCAAAAATCCCAAATAAACCACTGGCATTCGGGGCAAACTGTGGCGTTGGTGCCTCTGATTTGCTACGCACCATACTCGGATTTTCGGCCACGGGCACGCAGGTGCCAATTGTGGCGAAGGGCAATGCTGGCATTCCAAAATATCATGATGGCCATATCCACTATGACGGCACATCTGAGCTGATGGCCAACTATGCCACTTTGGCACGCGATTGCGGCGCCACCATCATTGGCGGCTGTTGTGGCACCACTCCAGATCATCTTCGAGCCATGCGCGTAGCCTTGGAAAGCCATATGCCACAAGAGCACCCTTCCCTTGAGACAATCAAAACTGCAATGGGTGGGTTTTCGTCAGACAGTGATGGCACCGACGGCAACGCACCTACCCGTGAGCGGCAGAACCGCCGCCGCCGCAGCACTTAGCACAGCGGCCCCTGAGCCGCTTGTAACGGCTCAAACATTGGGTAAAACACCAACCAGCACGGGCTGCTTTTGTAAAAAGGTCGGTTGCGATGGTCTTGGTGTCGCAATCGGTGAAGACCCAAAGCCAAGACCGACCGCATACGAGTTATAGAAACCCATTAGAAGGCGTTGCCGCATGTCTGACCAAGAAGACGATATCATCCTCTCCGAATTGAACGACGAAGATCTAGTCGCACAGATGTTTGATGACCTCTACGATGGCTTGAAAGAAGAAATCGTAGAAGCTGTTATTTTGCTGCTCGGACGCGATTGGGCACCCTACCGCGTTTTGACTGAAGCCTTGGTTGGAGGAATGACTATTGTGGGCAATGACTTCCGCGATGGCATTTTGTTTGTGCCTGAAGTTCTGCTGGCCGCAAACGCGATGAAGGGTGGCATGGCTATCCTGAAACCATTGTTGATCGCGACCGGCGCACCACGCGTTGGCAAGATGGTCATCGGCACCGTTAAGGGTGACATCCACGACATCGGCAAGAACTTGGTAGGGATGATGATGGAAGGTGCGGGATTTGAAGTTGTGGATCTTGGTATCAACAACTCAGTCGACTCGTATCTGGACGCTATCGAAACAGAAGGCCCAGACATCCTTGGCATGTCAGCGCTTTTGACCACCACAATGCCCTACATGAAGGTTGTGATCGATACGCTGATCGAAAAAGGCATGCGCGAAGATTATACTGTTTTGGTGGGTGGTGCGCCACTGAACGAAGAGTTTAGCAAAGCCATTGGCGCAGACGCCTATTGCCGCGACGCTGCTGTCGCTGTGGAAACCGCAAAAGAGTTCATGGCTCGCAAACACAACCGCATGGCTGCTAACGCTTAAATCAAGAAAATTGGTGATTTAACGCGGCTCTACCTGCATCGGTGGGGCCGTTTTTGTAATTACCATTAGGATCCCAACCTATGAGCCAGCCCTCGCCCATGATCACAGACAAACAGCTTTCTGCTGAGGGATTGGAGCTGCGCAATCATGGCCAAGTGTTGTTGATTGCCTGTGGCGCTTTAGCGCGGGAAATTTTAGCCCTGACCAAGGCCAATGGCTGGACCCATATGGATCTGCAATGCTTGCCTGCCATCTTCCACAATGCGCCTGAAAAAATCACCCCCGCCGTCAAAGCGATGATTGAGCGGTTCCGCGCGGAGTATGCGGAGATTTTCGTCGTCTATGCGGATTGCGGCACCGGAGGGCAATTGCAACGCCTCTGCGATGATATGGGCGTGTCGATGATTGCAGGGCCGCATTGCTATAGCTTTTTTGAGGGCAATGTGGGGTTTGAGGACCGGGAAGAACTCACCTGCTTTTATCTCACGGATTTTCTTGTACGCCAGTTTGACGCATTTTTTTGGCGGCCCATGGGATTGGACCGTCACCCCGAACTTTTGGATATGTATTTCGGTAATTATACAACGCTAGTCTATCAGGCTCAAATCCAAGATCCAGCTCTGGAGGCCAAAGCAGAAGAATGTGCTCGTCGCATGGGGCTAACCTATCAATACCGGTTTACCGGCTATGGTGATTTGGCAGTGGCACTCACCAGTCTCGCAGATTAAATCTAAGCCGCGGCAGCAGTTTCAACTACGCGCGTCACCATAGCACGCAGCCCGTTAGACCGCTGCGACGACAGATGTTCATTTAAGCCCAAGCGCCCAAGCTCTGCCAGAACATCAATTCTGCCAATCTCAGACACTTGAAGGCCAGAATAAAGCGTCATCAACACCGCAATCAGCCCACGCACGATGATCGCATCACTTTCGCCAATGAAGGTTAAAACCCTGTTTTCGATAGTGATATGCAGCCAAACCTGTGACGCGCAGCCATCCACTTTGGTAGCAGGCACTTTGAGCGCTTCGGGCATATCAGGCAAGGCCTTACCCAGATCGATCACATGGCGATACCGATCTTCCCAATCTCCCAAAAGTTCAAATGTTTCAACAAGGTCTTCAAATTCAGCTTGCGCCATGGGTGTCTCCTCTACCATCTATGAGTTAGCCCAAAAATATCTTAGGTCCAGAACCTAAGTCCTGCGGCACTTAAAGTTCAAATAGCTTCACCTTATTGCCCTTAACCGCCAGACCAACCTTGCCTTCACACAGCCGCAACGCATCTGAGCCAAAGACATCCATGCGCCAACCCTTGAGAGAGGGCAAATCACGTTGCCCTCCAGCCAAGGCATCCAATTCCGAGGTATTGGCAATCATCTTTTGCGCCACATCAGAGCCTTCAGATTTGGCTTTCAACAACACACGCAGCAGATCGGCTAAAGCCGGGTTCACCTGTAATTTGTCGTTTGATTTTGGCAGTTTTGGGAAGGTTTCCGGATCCATCGCGTTAACCGTTTTGATTGCATTCAAAATTCCATCAGAAATCTCACCCTTGCGCGCTTCGCGCAGCAGTAGACGAGATTTGCTCAAATCTTCCTGAGTGGTGGGCTTGGTTGATGCCAGCTCTACCATAGCATCATCTTTATACACACGGTTGCGCGGCACGTTGCGTGTTTGCGCATATTGCTCGCGGAAAGCAGCCAATTCACGCACATAGGCCAAAAATTTATTGGAGCTTGTCCGCGTTTTGATCCGACGCCAGGCCTCAGAAGGCACCACATCGTAAATGGCAGGATCTGTCAGTGATTGCGTTTCTTCAACCACCCAAGCCTCTCGGTCTGTGCGTTCCAGCTCTGCCTTTAAAAACAAATAAACGCCACGAAGATGGGTCACATCTTCAATTGCATAGGTTTTTTGCGCATCCGTAAGCGGCCGGCGCGACCAATCGGTGAAGCGTGAGGATTTATCGACCTGCTCTTTTACAATTTTGCGAACCAAAGTTTCATAGCCAACTTGCTCACCAAATCCGCAAACCATAGCGGCAACTTGAGTGTCAAATAGCGGGGTTGGGAAAATTTTGGCATCATTCCAAAAAATTTCCAAATCCTGGCGCGCGGCGTGAAAAACTTTGACAACCGAGGTGTCACGAAACAGGCGGTACAAGGGCTCAAGCCTCATGTCAGGCGACAATGGATCCACCAAAACGGCATCATCCACACAGGTGCCCGGCACAGCGATTTGCAACAGGCACAGTTTGGAATAATAGGTCCGCTCGCGTAAAAACTCTGTGTCAATCGTCACAAAGGGATACATTTGCGCCATGGTGCAAAATGCATCCAGCTCGGTTTCGGTGGTGAGAGTCTTCATGCGTATTCCGACTGTTTGAGTTCATTTGGGGCAAGTTATGGCTAAAACCCTTGAAAAGATAGCCGCCTCGGTCGTGTTCAGGCTTGAGATGGGAATTGCGCGAGAAAATCGCGTAAAACCCTAGGATATAACTGATGTTCTTGCACCAACACGCGGGCCGCAAGACTGCTTGCTGTGTCATCGGGCAGCACCGCCACCCGACTTTGCCCAAGAATCAGCCCAGCGTCCAGCTCTGGCACCACTTCATGCACGCTACAGCCTACCTCTGCATCGCCCGCATCCAACGCACGTTGATAGGTTTTGAGGCCTTGGTACTTTGGTAACAAGGACGGGTGAATATTCAGTATGCGCCCCTGCCAAGCGCTGACAAAATCGGCGCCCAGAATGCGCATGAATCCAGCCAAACAGATCACATCAATCTCATGGACCAACAAAATCTTTTGCAGAGCTGCCTCAAAGGTAGATCGATCACCTCGGTAGAGTTTGTGATCCACCACTTGCGTTACAATTCCCATGGCTTCGGCCTTGGCCAAACCTGCCGCGTTCGGTGTGTTGGACACCACCAAGCTCGCACGGCCCGGATGCGGCTGTTCCATGTCCTCCAGCAAGCGCAGCATATTGCTGCCCGCACCAGAAATCAGGATCCCAACGTTTAAAATGGCAGTTGTCCCAAATAATGCACACCCTGCCCCGTTATCACTTCCCCCATACGCACTGGGCTCATGGCATGGGCTGCAAGTTCGGCCTCTACAGCCGCCGCTTGATCCGGTGCCACGGCCAAAATTATGCCAATACCGCAATTAAAGGTTTTCAGCATCTCTGCCTCAGCAATGCCACCCGCTTGTGACAACCACGCCATTATGGGCAAGGCAGGAATAGTGGATAGATCAATGGTAGCCCCCATGTCATCCGGCAATACCCGTGGCAGGTTTTCGGTCAAACCACCACCGGTGATATGGGCCATCGCATGTACGCCACCAACTTTGAGCGCTGCCAAACAGGCGTTCACATAAAGAACCGTTGGCGTAAGAAGCGCCGCACCAAGGGTGCTATCCCCAAAGGGCGCCGGACTGTCCCAAGTCAGGCCTTTGTCCGCAACGATTCTCCGCACTAAGGAAAAGCCATTTGAATGTACCCCGCTGGAGGGCAAGCCAATCAGTAAATCGCCCAAAGCCACGCCTGCCGGCAAATGCGTGCCACGCTCCATAGCGCCAACAGCAAAACCCGCCAAATCAAAATCATCCTTGGCATACATGCCCGGCATTTCGGCGGTTTCGCCTCCGATTAAAGCACATCTCGACAAGCGGCAGCCATCGGCAATGCCTTCAATAACCTGAGCAGCCTGCTCCACATCCAGCTTGCCAGTTGCAAAATAATCTAGGAAAAATAACGGCTCCGCCCCTTGGCAAATCAAATCATTAACGCACATCGCAACAAGATCAATGCCCACCGTAGACACGTCGCCCGTATCAATCGCCAAACGTAATTTGGTGCCCACCCCATCAGTGGCTCCTACGAGGATAGGATCAGAAAACCCAGCAGCCTTTGGATCAAACAACGCCCCAAAGCCACCAAGACCCGACATCGAGCCTGACCGCTGTGTCGATTTGCTTGCCGGTTTGATCCGACCTACCAAGTCATTGCCTGCATCAATATCCACTCCAGCCTGCGCATATGTTAAACCTTGGGTCATTCGTGCACCATTAATTGCAAATTCGCCGATCCGATATCAGGCTCGGGCGAAAGTGTCCATTAAGCCGGCTTGACGCCTGAGTATTCTCTGCTAGGCAGTGCATAGGGGGCCCGTAGCTCAGCTGGTTAGAGCAGTCCGCTCATAACGGATTGGTCGCAGGTTCGAGTCCTGCCGGGCCTACCATTTTGTCGATATCTCCCTATTCATATGGTCTGTTTGAAATGGTCTAAGGGAGAAGTCAGCTAAAGTGGCAACTTCATTTCGGCGGACAGGCCGCCCAATTCAGCGCTGTCGTTAAGAATCAATACGCCGCCGTGTGATCTGGCAACATCGGCAGCGATGGCCAGCCCTAGGCCCACGCCATTGCCTTGATTTTGACCCCGCGCCGCCTCCAGTCGCACAAAAGGTTTCAAAGCCTGTTCGCGCTGATCTGCAGAAATGCTCGGGCCATTATCCGCTACACAAATGACAATGTCGTGGGCCTCAAAACAGATCAAGATCCGTACCTGATCGCCATAGCGCAGTGCATTGACCAGCAAATTTTCGATCGCCCGCGCAATGGGTACACGCCGCAGCGCAATTAGGCGCGGCAAGCCCACCACCTGCGGATGGATGGGCGGGTCACTCCGCTCTCCCAAATCAGACACTAGAGCCACAAGGTTCACATCCGCCACCGGATCTGCCGCCGAATCGTGGGCGTAGTTGAGAAAGGAATCCACCATCAGGCGCATGGAATCGACGTCTTTTTTGAGATCCTGCACCTCGGGCCCATCCAAAAGCTCTAACCCCAATTGCAATCGGGTGATGGGGGTGCGCAGGTCATGGCTGACACCGCTCAGCATCATGGTGCGCTGCTCAATTTGGCGTTCAATTCTGTCACGCATGTTCAAAAATGACTGTCCCGCAGCGCGGACTTCAATTGCTCCACTGGGATTAAATGCCACACTGTGGCCCCGTCCGAAGGCGGCAGATGCCAGTGACAACCGCTTGATCGGGCGCAATTGGTTGCGCAGAAATAAAAAAGCAATCACGGTCATGAAAACACCAGTGAACACCATAAGAACAAGGACCTGATGCGGATTTGACGCGGAGACACGGTAGCGCGAAAACACAATTTCGATTGGGCCCTTCGCGCTTTGCACGCCGATGGTGACCTGATCCAAATTGGACAGATCCACATCTTTGACCCGGTCTAGATTTTTAAACAGCATCGGCGTAATGGTGCGTCCAGAAATATCATAAAATACCGGCGCATTGCCGCTCGCCACCCCGTCCCATTCGTGCAGATCCAGGTTCAGAGTGCGCGCGGAGGGGCGGGCCACATCATCAATTGAGCGATCATTCAGCTCATCGAGCACCATTTTAATCTCTAACAAAAGGTTATTGGTCATTTGCACCGTGACATCTTCAAAATGACGTTGCACAAAGACAACAGCAACCGCCAATTGCAGAGTGAGCATGGGCAAAAGCAAAATAGCCGCAGCGCGGCCATAGAGCGTTTGGGGAGCAAATTTTTTAAAGTAGGTGCCTATCATGTAGGCAGTTTACCAAGTTAAAGGCGAAAAGGAATGGCTGAAACGATCACCCGGTCAATACGTCGAATATTGGCCCCAAACCCCTCGCCCATGACCTTTACCGGTACTAATACCTATCTGCTGGGCCGCACCGACATAGCTGTAATTGACCCGGGCCCTGATGACCCCAATCATCTGGTCGCAATATTGGACGCCGTTGGCCCAGGTAACAAAATCACCAAAATTATAGTGACCCATTCCCACATAGATCACTCCCCGCTGGCCAAAGCTCTGAGCCAAAGCTGTGGGGCCAAGATCTATGCCTATGGGGACAGCTTTGCAGGCCGCAACCCGGATATGGTGGCGCTTGCTGAATTGGGCAACATGGGTGGTGGTGAGGGCATAGATATAGGGTTTGAGCCTGACATATCCTTGCCCGATGATGCTAAATTCGAACATGAGGGCGCACAGGTCAACGCCATTTGGACTCCGGGGCATTTTGGTAATCACATGGCCTTTGCATGGGATAACGTGCTTTTTTGCGGCGATCATGTGATGGGATGGGCCAGTTCGATGGTCTCGCCCCCCGATGGTGACCTCGGGGCGTATCGGCGCAGCTGCATCCGCCTTTTGGCTCGGCCGGAGCGTCTTTACCTACCTGGGCATGGTGAGCCAGTGTCAGACGGGCCGGCCCGAGTGCGCTGGTTGATGAAACATCGGGACGCACGGGAGGCTCAAATCATGGCCGCCTTAACACAACAGCCCGACTCCGCCCAAGGACTGGCAGAGCGTATTTATACAGATGTAGATTCTCGCCTGATCCCAGCAGCCACCCGCAACGTTTTGGCCCATCTAATTGACCTAAATACCCGCCAACGGGTGTCTGCCCAAGGCATAATCGACCTTCACACAAAATATTCCAAGCGCTAGGGCTATTTTCGAAATTTTAGACTGGACCTCTCAAATTCTCCCAGCTATATCCGCGTCACGTGGTCCGGCGTAGCTCAGCGGTAGAGCAGTTGACTGTTAATCAATTGGTCGTAGGTTCGATCCCTACCGCCGGAGCCATTT
>MDSY01062358.1_pt1 | contig 91215 bp, 96 predicted proteins | sample 811131 | NCBI WGS metagenome assembly MDSY01 (sample SAMN05326643, study PRJNA326480) | marine metagenome | isolation source: seawater | place: Atlantic Ocean: South West | collected 2010 | reverse complement strand
TTTAAAGTGGTACGCGAGCTGGGTTTAGAACGTCGTGAGACAGTTCGGTCCCTATCTGCCGTGGGCGTTGGAAATTTGAGAGGAGCTGCTCCTAGTACGAGAGGACCGGAGTGGACGTACCCCTGGTGTTCGGGTTGTTTTGCCAAAGGCATTGCCCGGTAGCTATGTACGGAAGGGATAACCGCTGAAAGCATCTAAGCGGGAAGCCCCCCTCAAGATTAGATTTCCCAGAGCTTTAAGCTCCTGAAGGGCCGTTGAAGACTACGACGTTGATAGGCTGGGTGTGGAAGCGTGGTAACACGTGAAGCTAACCAGTACTAATTGCCCGTGAGGCTTGACCATATAACCCCAAGTAAATTTGGGTGGTTATTGCTTACATAGATCAATACTCTTTATAAATTTTGTTTTCCCATATTGGCTTAGCTTTTCAAGTTAAGCGACGCTTATGCCTGGTGGCCATAGCGAGTTGGTACCACCTGATCCCATCCCGAACTCAGAAGTGAAACGACTTAGCGCCGATGATAGTGTGGGAGTTCCCATGTGAAAGTAGGTCACTGCCAGGTTTTTATACAGAAATACCCGAATCATAATTTATGGCTCGGGTATTTTTTTATCTGAGAGTTTTTAATCACTTTTTAGGTGAAGTGAAATTATTTAATTTTGTACTTTATAGAAACTCTTGCAGCTCGTAAGCTTATGATGTTATGGAATGCAGTAATGCAACATAAACTGATTTAGCTTTTATATAACTTAAAAAATTAGGATTACTATGCCGGAAATTATTGTTGAAAAGAACCTTAGTGATGCGCGCTTAGCAGAACTAGGTATTTCTAGTTGGAACGTTTGGGAATGTGATGTAAGAGAATTTAGACTAGATATGGATGATGCTCTTGAACGCTCTTATATACTAGAAGGTGAGATTGTTGTTACACCAGACGGTGGTAAGGCTGTAACTTTGGTGCCGGGTGACTACATAACTTTTCCATTAGGCTTAAAAAGTGTTTGGTCTGTGACTAAACAGTTACGTAAGCATTACACTCACGATGCTGAATAAAGTCAGCTTATAATTATATAAAAAAGGCATCCCTGTGATGCCTTTTTTATAGCTATAGATATAAAGATTACACTCACTATTTTTCAAAACTAAGCCATCTATGTGCCACATATGATGCTAAAAGAGTCGATATACCAGCCAATAAGAAAGTTAAAGTTGGTCCGGGGCTTTCCCAGAGGTAACCACTTGTTAGACTACCTAATACACCCCCCGCTCCGAATCCAATACTACTGTACAATGCCTGTCCACGAGCCTGATTTTTACCAATAAAATGTTGATGAACCCAGGCAATAGCAGCAGCATGGAAAGTACCAAAACTTGCAGCATGTAATAATTGAGCAAATATTAGAACAGTTATTATATCAGGGAACAGTCCTATCAATGACCAACGCAAGGTTGAGAGGAGTAAACTTATAATTATAATTAAGCGTAATCCAAATCGTGGTATGAAGCGGTGCATAAAAAGGAATACGACTATTTCTGCAAGAACACCTAGCGCCCATAGCTGACCAATTAGGCTGCGTGAATAACCATTTTGTTCTAAATAAATACTATAGAAAGTGTAATAAGGGCCGTGACTTAGAATGACAAGAAAACATACTGTAAAAAATGCAAGTATTGCAGGTTTTTTTAGGATGTCTTTGAGAGACTGTTGATTATCTGTTAAATCTCGATGTGATGATTCTGGAACAGATAAGCTCATTATCCAAATGCCTGTCATAGTGACGATTAAGGCAACTGGCATTAGCTCAATGCTTACTCTCTCAAATACTACACCAAATGTTGTTACTGTAATGATAAAACCGATTGAACCCCATAAACGTATTTTACTGTAATGATGACTGTTTTCGCCCAGGTGTTCGAGGGTATTAGCTTCAAATTGTGGTAATGTCGCATTCCAAAAAATACTGAAAATTAACATAACTGTTGCAATCCAGATATAGCTATTATTCAGTAGCAATGCAGAGAAAGCGAGAGTGCCAATAATTGATGTTACCCGAACAATACGCATACGTTGTTCATGAATATCAGCTAACCAAGCCCACAAGTTTGGTGCAATTATACGAGTACCAAGGAAAACAGCTGTAAGCTGACCTATTTCTTGTGCTGAAAAGCCTTGCCATTGGAGGTATAGTCCCCAATAAGGCACAAAAACACCCAGAGAAGCAAAATAAAAAAAATAAAAACCAGATAGACGCCAATATGGCGTCGTTGTATATGGGCTCATATACTAGCAGGAATGATGGGTGTTCCCGTAGTGACGTTCATATTTTGAGCACGATGTCGAAGCAAGTGGTCCATTAGTAGTAAAGCAAGCATAGCTTCAGCGATAGGTGTTGCTCTGATACCTACGCAAGGGTCATGGCGTCCATGTGTAACGACTTCAATAGGCTTGCCTTCAATATCTATGCTTTTCCCAGGAATACGAAGGCTAGAAGTGGCTTTAAGTGCCATGCTAACTAAAATATCTTGACCACTAGATATGCCACCTAATACGCCACCAGCATTGTTACTCATAAAACCCTCTGGTGTTATTTCGTCTCGATGTTGGGTCCCCTTTTGTGTGACAGCTTCGAAGCCAGCACCTATTTCGACTCCTTTCACAGCATTAATACTTAGCATGGCATGTGCAATGTCAGCATCTAAGCGATCAAAAACAGGCTCTCCCAATCCGGGTGGAACATTACGGGCAATAACGTTAATACGAGCGCCAATAGAATTTCCCTCTTTACGGAGCGCATCCATATATGACTCTAGCTCTTGCTCTTTATCAGGGTCAGGGCAGAAAAAAGCACTTTTTTCTAAATGATCCCATTCATATTTTTCGGTTTTGATGGGGCCAAGCTGAGCAAGGTAGCCTTGAATCTCGATACCATAAAAATCTTTTAAGTATTTTTTTGCGATACCTCCCGCTGCGACACGCATTGCAGTCTCGCGGGCCGATGAGCGGCCACCCCCGCGATAATCACGGACGCCATATTTTTGATGATAAGTGTAATCTGCATGGGCTGGTCTGAACTGGTGCATTATATTCCCATAATCTTTAGAACGCTGATCAGTATTTTGAATAGTCATACCGATGGGGGTACCGGTTGTTTTACCTTCAAAGACACCGGATTGAATCTTCACCTGGTCTAGTTCTCGACGTTGGGTCTCATGGCGAGTCTTACCTGGCCGTCGCTTATCTAAATCGCCTTGTAAGTCTGCTTCGGAGAGTTCTAAGCCTGGAGGACATCCATCAACAATACATCCAATAGACGGACCATGACTTTCACCATAAGTGGTGACAGTGAATATTTTTCCGAAACTATTGCCTGACATAAAGGTGTTCCATATTAAGTGGTCTTATAATCGGTGATGTACATGTAATCTTTTATGATATGCGATTTAGTCTTTTTTTCAAAAGGAAATTGTTTGTTTTTTTATACAATAAAGAGTGTGGCAAAACCTAAAAAAGCGACAAAGCCCACTACATCAGTGACAGTGGTGAGTAGCACTCCTGCGGATAGAGCTGGGTCTGAACCAAATTTTTTCAGTAGTAGTGGAATAGCTACACCTGCTAATGCGGCAGCAATAAGGTTAATAACAATGGCAGTTCCAATCAGTATGCCCAATGCGATATTATTGAACCACAGGATAGTAACGATTGCGATGGCAACAGCCCAAATAAGACCATTGGTAGCTCCAACTAAAATTTCTTTACGCATTAACCAACGCTGGTTTTTTTCATTGAGTTGACCTAATGCCATTGAGCGAATTACAAGTGTTAGTGTCTGACTGCCAGCAACACCGCCCATACTGGCAACTATAGGCATCAGGATTGCTAAGGCAACCTGTTTTTCAATAGTGGTGTCGAAAAGGCCAATTACTCCAGCAGCTAAAAAAGCGGTTAGCAAGTTGACACCCAGCCATAAAGAACGGCGGTGAACACTTTTTTTAACTGGTGCGAAGGTGTCTTCATCTTCACTTAAACCAGCAAGACTTAACATAGAGTGCTCGGCCTCATCTCGGATAACATCAACTACATCATCAATAGTAATACGGCCGAGAAGACGATTATTAGAATCGACGACAGGCGCTGAGAGGAGGTTATGTTTTTCGAATCTATGAGCAACATCACTGTCAGGTGTGTTCGCGTCAATTGCTTCAATTTGAAGTGACATAACATCATTAACGGTGAGCGAGCGGCTGCTGCTGACTAATTCTGTTAGTGCGAGTGTCCCAATGTAACTATCGTCATGACTAACAATATAAAGGTTATCAGTATTCAGTGGTAATTTTCCTAGAAGACGCAGATAGCGGAGTACGACTTCGAGAGTGATGTCTGAGCGGACAGTGATAATATCAGTATTCATTAAACCACCGGCAGTATCTTCCTCATAGGCTAGGATAGTTTCTACACGTCGACGATGCTGACTATCCATTGCACGTAATACTTCTCGCATGACATGATCTGGAAGGACTTGTAGGATATCAGCAACATCATCTGCATCTAGATCTTCTGTAGCACTAATAAGCTCTGCGGTATCCATATATTGAATAAGATCAGTTCGGACATCTTCCCCAACATATGATAAAACATCGCCTTGTAAGTCAGGGTTGATAATTGGCCAACAGACTTTTCGCTCCGTTGGAGGCAAAGATTCCAAAAGGTGAGCTGTTTCAGCAGGGTGTAGAGTCGACAACAAATGACGCATGCGCACAAAGCGGCCACTTTTTACGGCTTCAGCTAGTGCATCTATTGGTTGCTTAGTTGCTTGTTCTTGATTGAGTTCAGGCATTATCCTGTCCAAAAAAAGAAATATCGAAGAATACTTTTTATACGCTATTCTAGCTGCTCGACAGGGTAGTGAATAGGATTAATATACTTAATTGGAAGCGTTGATATTCTCAAGCAGGTATTCGGCCTCAAAGGGGTCATCCATATTTAAAATTTGGAGTGCATTTTTTGGCAGTTTATTCATATCAGTTTCATTGATGATTTGTTTTATTTCAAGGATTGCATTGGGGTGCATGCTGAAATTAGAGAGCCCCATTGCTAAGAGTAGACGAGTTAACCTGGGGTCTCCTGCCATTTCACCACACATTGAAACGTCAACACCATGTTTTTGTCCAGCTAATAAAGTCATATGGATTAGTCTTAAAACTGCAGGGTGGAGTGGGTCGTAAAGATAGTTGACCTGATTATCAATGCGATCTATTGCCAGTGTATATTGAATTAAGTCATTAGTACCGATGGATAAAAAATCAACTTGCTTAGCAAACATTTCGGCACAGACAGCACTGGCAGGAATCTCGATCATTACACCGACTTCAATGTGGTGGTCGTAGCTTATCCCCTCTCTATTGAGTTCTTGCTTACAGCTATTAAGTTGGCTTTTCGCTTGAATTAATTCCTGTTGGGTTGAGACCATTGGAAACATGATCTTAACCTTGCCAAATGCAGAGGCACGTAGGATTGCACGTAACTGGGTTTTAAACATACGTGGCTGATTGAGACATAGTCGAATAGCCCTAAGGCCAAGTGCTGGGTTAGTAACTGTCGCTCCATGACTTCGCCCGCCATCAACAGTTTTATCTGCACCCAAATCAAATGTACGTATAGTCACGGGTTTATTCATGCTTTCAATTACATCTCTGTAGGCCGTTAACTGCTCCTCTTCTTCCGGTGGAGAAGACCGATTCATATATAAAAATTCAGTTCGGTATAGACCGATTCCTTCCGCGCCAGCGTTACTAATCATGGTGATATCTTCGGGAAGTTCTGCATTAGCTAGTAATGTAATAGCTTTACCGTCCTTAGTTCTAGTTTCTTGAGCCTTATATCTGCTTAATGAGGCTATGTGTTGTTGGAATGCGGCTAGTCGGTGTTGATATTCACTAGTGACCTTATCACTGGCCCCTGCAATTAAACTGCCTAGTTCCCCATCGAGGATCAAAGGCTCATTGTCTTGAATATAACGGCGAGCAGATTCGACACCGACAATGGCTGGTATACCCAGGCTTCGAGCTAAGATAGTCGTGTGAGAGGTTGCACCGCCGTGCTCTGTAATAAACCCTGCAATACCCTGATGTTGCATTAAAACTGTATCTGCAGGGGTCAGGTCTTCGGCAATAATGATGTGTCCTTTGAGACGCCCATCTGGAATTTCATGCTCCAATACATTTTCATCAGCTAGGAGACGGTGAATGCGGTTTACCACATGGTCGATGTCATCTTGGCGGGTACGTAGGTATGGATCATCCATCTCATTAAAGACATTAATAAGTGCATCTCGTTGTAATTGCAATGCCCATTCAGCATTACATCGTCGAGTGCGGATCATATCTATTGGCACGGTTGTTAGCGATGAATCATTGAGCATCAATAAATGGGTATCGATGAACGAAGAGACATCAGTCGGGGCGTTGGTGGGAATATGATTTCGTATAGAGAGTAGTTGTTGCTTTGCTAGATGGGTAGCATTAGTTAAGCGCTCTACTTCTTGTTCGATACTAAATGATGGAATGATGTATTCTCTGACATCGGGCTGGTTATGAAACACGATATGTGCACGGCCAATGGCAATACCACGAGAGACTCCAATACCTTGGAGCTCAAGTGTCATTCATCTTCTCCAAAAAAGTTATTAATAAGTTCTTCGATAGCCTGAAGGGCTTGTTGTTCGTCATCACCATTTATTTCAACAATTATGTCGGTACCTTTTGCTGCTGCGAGCATCATGAGGCCCATGATACTTTTACCATTGACGGTTCTGGCGTTACGAGCAACTTGAATATTTGAGTTAAAATCTGATGCTATTGTGACAAATTTAGCTGCGGCACGTGCATGTAGGCCGAGTTTGTTAATGATAGTTATTGATTTTTCAATCATGTTCTACACCCCGTGTTATGACAGCTTGTCACACCATCTTGACCACCAGTAACGGCTTTTTGTTCGAGTTCATTAAGACTCAAGTGGGGGTAATTTAGAACGCGAATTAGCATCGGTAGGTTAAGGCCTGAAACGATACGAATATCATGTCTTTCTGACATGTCACAGGCAATATTACTTGGAGTCGACCCATACATATCGGTAAGAATTAGTGTGCCGTGCCCTTGGTCAATCTCTTTTAATACCTGCATGAACTTTAACCTGAAATTATCGGGGTTATCATCAATACTAATTGAGAGTACAGATGTTGCTAGTGAATAAGAAACCAACATCTGCCGAGCAGTATTAATTAATTCAGAAGCAACTTGATTATGGGATATGAGTAATATGGCTACAGTCATGAATATTCTCTTTAAAAATTCACATTGTTAATATTTTTTGGAACTGATTAATAAATTGCTTCATATCAGAGCTTTTTGATGCTTTTTCATGAAAGTACTAGTTACATTGCTGTTGTGTAATTGTAGCGTTAACCAGGTTTGAATTCTATGCGATAGTGAGGCTGGATTTTTTGTACAGAGTCGAAGCATTGGAAATGGGGTTTGGCAAATTGTGTAGTGTTCTAAAGTAGGTGCTAAAGCATGATTTTCTATCGTAATGTCATCACGATGTAATAAAATAACACAGCTCAGGATAGCTTCAGAGCGCCAAGCTGTTTTACCAAAAAGATCCAGTACTGGAATGAGCCCCAGCTCTTTAGTGTGAAGTAAACCCGAAGTCAAGGGTGGGCAATAGCCGATAATACCTTTTGGCGTGACTTTAAACTCTGCAATATCATCAGAAATCAATTGATGCCCTTGATAAAGTAGCTCGAGAGCAAGGCTACTTTTTCCAATATTAGACTGACCGCGGATAAATACGCCCTGTCCATTGATATTTATAAGGACGCCATGATGACTTTCTAATTGTTCGAGGCCTGTCATATTTATTAGTCGTCAATAGCCAGCAGGAGGTTAAATAGTTTTTTAGGTTCACTTGTATTGCGAATTAATTCACAAGTTTCTTGATTTCTTAATATAGTAGCTAAGCGAGCTAAATGTTCTAAATGATATTGGTCTCCATCTTCGGGGATAAGTATGCCAAAAATAATATCCACAGGCTTATTATCGGCAGCTTCGTAGTTAATGGGTGCAACTAATGTAATCATTGCGGCAACTGTTTCTGTAATGCCTGGTATTCGTGCGTGTGGGATAGCAACGCCCCCACCTAAGCCAGTGCTTCCGAGACGTTCCCTTTCAAGTAAAGCATGGAATATACGGTCGGTAGTGATAGAGCTAAAATGGACAGCCAAATATTGGCTCATATACTCAAGAAGCCGCTTTTTACTCAAGATACCATTTTCTTTGCAATGAATATTGTTTGAATCAATAAGTAAAGAAGCGATGAGCATAATGTAGTCCTACTTAGCCAGCGTTATTTTTTTTGTCAGCACCGTCTGACTTATGGTGGTTTTTTATTTTGTCTTTATGCTTGATAATTTGGCGGTCTAATTTAGAGATTAAATTATCAATTGAAGTATACATATTTTCACTTTCATCAGATGCAAACAATTCTGCGCCACTTACATGAATCGTTGCCTCCGCTTTTTGGCGCTGTTTTTCGACGGAGAGAATAATATGAACATTAGTCATTTGGCTGAAGTGTCTTGTTAGCTTTTCACATTTATTATTTACATGGTCACGGAGGCTATCTGTAATCTCAATACGCTGTCCAGTAAGGTTTAACTGCATAATAGCTGACTCCTGTTGCACAATGAAGGCTGATCCAATCTAGACTAGCCTTTTGCGTTCATTTGACGGCGGAATTGCCAAACTTTCTCGGTATTTTGCGATAGTTCTTCTCGCTACTCTAATACCTTTATCACCAAGGATATCAGCAATTTTACTATCGCTGAGAGGTTTTCTTATATTTTCTGCGTGAACAATTTTTTTTATGGTGGCGCGAATGGCAGTAGCTGAGCACTGACCGCCACTATCCGTAGTGACATGACTAGAAAAAAAGTATTTAAGTTCAAAGATACCTCTAGGGGTATGTAGATATTTGCGTGTGGTAATGCGAGAAATAGTTGACTCATGCATTTGTACTTCCTCGGCAATATTCTGTAAAACTAATGGGTGCATGGCTTCATCACCACGCTCTAAGAAATCTTTTTGTCGGTTGACAATCGCTTCAGTAACTTTGAGCAAGGTCTCATTTCTACTTTGCAAGCTCTTTATAAACCAGCGTGCTTCTTGTAAATTGTTTTTTAAATAAACATTTTCTGTGCTGTTATCTGCTCGTTTAATAAGTCGGGCATAATGCTCAGCAACCTGCAGTTTGGGAGTGTTGTCTACGTTAAGTGATAATTGCCAACAGTTGTTTAGTTTACGAACATAAACGTCGGGTACAATATATTCAGTTTTATCAACCTGTATTTGATGGCCAGGGCGTGGATTAAGTAGCTGGATGAGCTGAACAAGTTCCGTTAACTGTTCTTCAGTAATTTTTAAGGCGCTTCTGATTTGTTGGTAGTTACGATTGGCAAGGACATCAAGATATTGATCAATTAATTTAGTTAGTAATACAATTTTTTTATCACTACACTCAAATAGATGTAGTTGAATGAGAAGACATTCACGTAAATCACGAGATCCAACACCAATAGGATCAAACTGTTGCAAGCGATGAAGGACAGCCTCTATCTCATCACTTTCTACATCATAGTCACTTTCTAAACATAACCTTATATCTTCAAGAGAACCTTTAAAATAACCATTTTCTTCAATTCCATCGATAATATGGATTGCAATTAATTGTTCAAGTTCTGAAAAGGGCGTAAGGCGCATTTGCCATAGTAGATGCTCTTGTAAACTGTGTCTGCTTTGGTCCTCCTCATCCCTAATAATATCACTCGCAAGGTTTTGTTTTTGTGATGTAGCGGGAGTTTTCGCGTTCTCAAAAGTATCGTCCCATTCAATGTCTGCCTCTAATGCTGCTTGGATGTTGTCATCTTTTAGAAGTGATAAATCATTAAGAGCGGGATCTTGGTTACCATCACTTTCTTCTTCTGGTTGAAGGTTTGTATTGTCATAATCAAAATTTTCCTCAATCTCAAGTAGGGGGTTTTCTTGAAGTGCTTCTTGTATTTCGACTTGCAACTCAAGAGAAGAGAGCTGTAATAATCTAATCGATTGTTGCAATTGCGGCGTCATCGATAAGCTTTGGCCCAGACGAAGTTTTAACGATGCTTTCACCGGACTATGAATGATAAAACAATTTTCATACCGTCTATTTTACAGCAAATATCGTGCCATTACCTAAAGCGCTTTTCTGCCAAGGGTTGGTTAAAATTAAAATAGGCTCACAGCAGTTGATTTAAAGCTTAGAAACAGGTTGTCACCAATAGATAAATTAAGTGCTTGTAAAGACTCAGTGCTGATAATTGCATAAAAACGTTCTTTGCAGTCAATAGTGAGGTGAATTGTACCGGCTTCTTCTGATACAGCTGTTAATCGACCTGAAAAATGATTTCTCATACTAGAGTCTAGGACACTAGTTGAAATGATTATTTCATGGGGATCGATAGCTATATGGTTGGCTTTTATCTTTTGGCCTGATGTATGAATATATAATTTACTTGTATTAAATATTCTGCCATCAAGTTGGCCCTGAAAGACATTGAGAAGGGGGCTTTTTGTTATTTGGCCCTTAATCAAATTAATGGTTGTATCTGCCAATGCTACTCCTTGTAATCTATCATGTGTTGAGAAGATAACTGTTTTTCCTGATTGGGAAGCTAGGTCTTCTATGATGAGCTCAAGTTGTTGGATATGACTTTGGTCTAGGTGCGAAAAAGGTTCATCGAGTAATAAAATTTGAGGGTCATGAGCAATTGCTCTTGCGATAGCCGCTCGTTTTAGCTCACCGCCGGAGAGGGTGTAGGCTGGTTTTGAAGCTAAGTGGTTTAGATTAACCTGCTGTAAAGCTCTATTTGTGAGTTTAGGCCGTTGCGCAGATGGCATTCCTTGTAATTTAAGTGCTAAGGCAATATTGTCATAGAGCGAGCCTGATAGTAAAAAGGGTTGTTGGTTCACATAACCGATAGATCGTCTTTGTAGAGTTGATAACCTTGATTTGGTCTGTTGGCCCATAAGACTAAGCTCACCTTCTTCTGGCTTATTTAGGTAAGCAAGAAGATTAAGCAAGGTGGACTTTCCAGCACCATTATCTCCCAGTATTGCAACACATTCGTTGTGTGCAATTTCAAGGTGTGGGATGTTGAGGTTACATTGACCCTGGTGAAAAACCTTAATTTTATTGAGTAGGTAAGCTGTGCTCATCGGTATTCTTGTTGTAGACATGACAGAATGAAATTAACGAGGAATGCTAACAAAAGTAAGAGGAGTCCTAGCGCTAGACCTACCTCAAACTCTCCTTTACTGGTTTCGAGTGCAATAGCCGTTGTCATCGTCCGAGTATAGCCTTCAATATTGCCACCGACCATCATTGCTGCACCCACTTCACCGATGGCTCGACCAAAGCCAGTAATAACCGCTGCTAGCATGATAAAACGAGTTTGTTTGGCAACTTGAAGAACTAGTGCTAGAGGTTTGGCTCCGAGGCTGATCAAGGTTGGCACCAAACGAGAATCTGCAGTGGTGACTGCAGCAATAGCTAAGTTCATCATGATAGGGAAAATCAAGAGAGTTTGGGCAATAATGATTGCGCTAGGGGTATAGAGCAATTCCAGATGGCCTAATGGGCCTAAACGGCTAAAAAAACCATAGAGCAGCAAACCGATTAAGACTGTCGGCAGAGCCATAAGTGTATTTAATATGTTCTGAACTAATTGCTTACCAGGAAATTGATTTAAGGCCATTAAAATACCAGCAGGAATCGCAAAAACTCCTGCGGTAAGTGCTGCAACTAGCGATATTGAAACAGAATTGAAAACAACCTGATAGAGTTCTGGGTCAAAAGCCGTTATTAAATCGACGGCAGATGAAAATGAATCAGCAAAAAAACTCATACTTGTACTTTTGTTAACCGGTTATGTTTTTTGAAACACTTAAGTAAGAATACCCGGGAATAAGTTGCCATATGTATGTAAGTCTTGCCTTTTATAGGGAGGCTGAGCTTGTAACTGATTAGATCAATAAACATACTATTACCTGAAAAACAGCTAAGGACTAATAATAATCAGCCCCTAGCTTAATTCAGTTAGTAACGATAAGTCTCAGGTTTAAATGGACCTTGCTTGCTCATACTAAGGTAATCAGCCTGCTCGGTGGTGAGCTCAGTTAAGTTAGCTCCAATCCTTCCCAGGTGTAATCTAGCAACTTTTTCATCTAGAGATTTTGGTAAGACATAGACTTCATTTTTATAGGTGTCGCTATGATCCCACAATTCGATTTGTGCCATTACTTGGTTTGTAAATGATGCCGACATTACAAAGCTTGGGTGTCCTGTTGCGCAACCTAAATTTACTAAGCGACCCTCTGCTAATAAAGTGATACGTTTGCCATCAGGAAAAATAATATGATCAACTTGGGGCTTGATATTGCTCCATTCGTATTGGCGAAGTGATTCGACATCAATTTCAGAATCAAAATGTCCGATGTTGCAGACAATAGCTTCGTTACGCATGGACTTCATGTGCTCATGAGTAATGACGTCAACATTACCAGTGGTAGTCACAAAAATATCAGCCATTGAAGCGATATCATTCATATTTACTATTCTGTAGCCTTCCATCGCTGCCTGTAGAGCACAGATAGGGTCAATTTCAGTTACCATAACAGTCGCACCCATACCTCTGAATGCTTGCGCACAGCCTTTACCAACATCACCATAACCAAGGACGACACAAATTTTGCCAGCGATCATGACGTCAGTGGCACGTTTAATACCGTCGAGTAATGATTCGCGACAACCATAAAGGTTATCGAATTTAGATTTAGTGACTGAGTCATTTACATTAATCGCTGGAACCTTAAGACTACCGTCCTTCATCATTTCATACAGACGATGGACGCCTGTGGTTGTTTCTTCCGATAAGCCTTTAACATCAGAGAGGAGTTCTGGATAATCATCATGCATCATCTGAGTTAAATCACCCCCATCATCAAGAATGAGATTAGGACGCCAATTGTTTGGTCCAAAGATAGTTTGTTTAATACACCAAATTGCTTCTTCATTTGTTTCACCTTTCCATGCGAAAACAGGAATATCTTGAGCAGCCATAGCAGCGGCAGCTTGATCTTGGGTCGAGAAGATATTACAAGATGACCAGCGGACTTCAGCACCGAGGTCAATCAGTGTTTCAATCAATACTGCTGTTTGAATAGTCATATGCAAACAACCCGCAATACGAGCACCGGCAAGTGGTGTTTTTCCGGCGTATTCTTCACGAATAGCCATTAAACCGGGCATTTCTGTTTCAGCAATTTTAATTTCTTTTTGTCCCCATTCTGCCAAGCTGATATCGGCAACTTTATAGTCTGGAAGGCCAATATCGGTAACTGTGTTGTTAGGGCTCAATTTTTCATTAGGCGATTTCATTAAATATCCTTCAGTGTAGGTTAGTTTAGATGCCTGCAGCATCACGTAAGGTGTCAGCCATATTAGTGCGTTCCCAAGTAAATTCTGGTTCTTCACGGCCAAAATGGCCATAGGCTGCAGTTGCTTGATAAATGGGACGAATAAGGTCAAGCATTGTAATCAGTCCGATAGGTCTTAAATCAAAGTGTTCTCGAACGAGAGTTACTATTTTATCATTTGGAATTTTTCCGGTACCAAAAGTATCGACACTTATTGATGTTGGATCTGCAACACCGATAGCATATGAGATTTGAATTTCACAACGGTCTGCAAGCCCAGCAGCAACAATATTTTTAGCGACATAGCGGCCAGCGTATGCTGCGCTGCGATCTACTTTTGAAGGATCTTTACCGGAGAATGCCCCACCACCATGACGAGCCATGCCACCGTATGTGTCGACAATTATTTTACGTCCAGTCAAACCTGCATCGCCAACTGGGCCGCCAATAATGAATTGGCCGGTAGGGTTGATATGGTACTTAGTTTTTTTACTAAGCCATTTATCAGGTAAGGTTGGTTTAATAATAAGCTCCATGATTGATTCATGAAGATCTTTTTGAGAAATACCGGGGTTGTGCTGGGTAGACAAAACAACAGCATCGATGGCAATAGGTTTGCCATCTTCGTAGATAAAGGTAACTTGGCTTTTAGCATCTGGGCGTAGCCAAGATAATGCTCCACTTTTACGTTCATGTGCCTGGCGTTTAACTAGTCTATGAGCATAAGTGATGGGAGCAGGCATAAAAACATCAGTTTCATTACTTGCATAACCAAACATCAGCCCTTGGTCACCGGCACCCTGATTTTCAGGGTTTTTATTGTCGACGCCCATTGCTATGTCAGAAGATTGTTTTCCAATTAAGGACATGACAGCACAGGTTTGGCCGTCAAAGCCAACATTGGAGCTGTTATAACCGATATCAGTGATAGTTTTTCTTACTATATTTTCTAAATCAACCCAGGCACTGGTAGTTATTTCACCAGCAATAATAGCGGCACCTGTTTTAATTAAAGTTTCACAGGCGACTCTGGCATGGGGGTCTTGGCGAAGTATCTCGTCAAGTATGGCGTCAGAAATCTGATCTGCTACTTTGTCAGGATGCCCTTCTGATACTGATTCAGAGGTAAAAGTAGTGCGGTTACTCATGAACAATGTGCCTCAATCATTTGGCTTGTTTTAATGAGCTTGGTAAGCTGTTTATCTCAACTTGGATAGGCAGAAGACAAGGTTCATTATTACAAAAATATAAATAATGAACGCAGTTAAAATAGTCTAGCGAATAAGCCTAGCAGGAGATCCTGTTGCAGCGTTCCTAATTCGAAGCTATTCAAGTTTAGTACATTTCACATAAAAAACACAAGATTTATTGTGATGTTGAGGGAGATGATAATTAAAAATAGTTTCTAAGTTGTAATATTTTATCTAGCTTTAAATATTAAGTTTTGAACTGTGAGATTTTAACCAGTCTTGCGCATCTTTAAAATTAGGATAAAAGCTTTCCACACATTGCCAGAAAGCTTTTGAATGATTGTGGTGCTTGAGGTGGCAGAGTTCATGGATAATCAAATAGTCAATTACCTCTTTGGGGGCTTGAATTATTTTCCAATTGTATTGAATCTCACCCATGGTGTTGCAGCTTCCCCAACGTGCATTGTAGGTTTTAACCGTTATGGATGATGGCTTTAATCCGGTTTGTGCGCTTAAGTATTGACTTCGGGCAGTAAGGTAATTTGTTGCTTGTATTTTATACCACCCGCATAATTTCTTGTGGCGTGAACTCGTGGAAAGCTTAGTTAAGCGTCCACTTAAAGTGATATCTGATGATGTTAAGTTAATAGAAGTGGTAGTATTTTGTTGTTTTAAGTGAAGGGTATGGAGCGAACCTAGAAACCAAAGCTTATCTCCTGTTATCCACTGACGTTTCACAGGCACATCTGGCATTTTTTGTAATTGTTTTTGGATCCAACCTTTTTTTTCGTTAATAAACCTTGTTGTAATATTAAGTGGAAGCGAAGCCGGAATATGGATTGAGGGGCCTTCTGCAGTTACTTTGAGGGTGATATTTTTTCTACGAGTGCTTTTAACTACCCTAACTAGAAAACCATCACATTGAATTATTGAAATAAGTATCTCCAGTTATTTAAAAAATAAATATACATTTTACGTGACGATTTGAGAAAATAGTGATTCTGAATTTATTGTGTTGATTATGACTGATTTAAACCCTCCGATAAAACTCGCGCACAGACTATCTGTTGCCCCAATGCTTGACTGGACTAATCGGGATTTTCGCTATTTTGTTCGACTTATTTCGCGCGAGTGTTTGTTATATACCGAAATGGTCACCACAGGGGCTTTAATTCATGGCGATCGAGCAAGATTTTTAGGTCATGACCTCAGCGAGGAACCGATAGCATTACAATTAGGAGGTTCTGATCTTGAAGAGTTATCGCTATGTGCTCGTATGGCTGAAGATGCGGGTTTTAGTGAAGTGAATTTGAATGTGGGCTGTCCTAGTGACCGAGTTCAGTCTGGTCGATTTGGCGCTTGTTTAATGGCAGAGCCTGATTTAGTAGCAGCCGGTGTGGCTGCAATGCAGAAAGTTGTATCGATTCCAATCACAGTTAAAACTCGTTTGGGTATTGACCAACAAGATAGTTATGACTTTTTGTGTAGATTTATTGAAACCGTCTCAGCTGGGGGTTGCGAATTATTTGCTCTACATGCCCGTAAGGCTTGGTTGTCAGGTTTAAGTCCTAAAGAAAATCGTGACGTACCACCCTTAAATTATGAAAGGGTCTATCAAGTTAAGAAGGATTTCCCGCATTTACATATCGACATTAATGGGGGCGTAAAGGCTATTCAGGATGTGCATAAACACTTGGAAAAAGTGGATGGAGTGATGGTAGGCAGGGCAATTTACCATGACCCATATTTGTTGTCAGTTGTAGATAAAACTATTTTTGGTCAGCCAGGTAAAGTTGTATCAAGGCATGACATTGTACTTGCGATGTTACCTTATATCGAGCGCCGCATGACTGCAGGAAGGTCTCTAAAATCAATTACACGTCATATGTTGGGTTTATTTCAAGGCGAACCAGGTGCTAAAGCATGGCGCCGCTATTTGAGTGAGAGGGTTCATCTTCCGGGCGCAGATATAAATGTGGTCGAACAAGCTTTAGCATTAGTGCCTAATACCGGTGCCTTTGCTGAGTAAAGATAGTGCAAACCAGCTAAGAGCTGTTATACAGAACAGGATTATAGCAAAAGCAATACTGATGGGAATATCAGAGACACCTAACATGCCATATCGAAATGCATTGACCATATACAAAATAGGGTTAAATAAGGAAGCTTGTTGCCAAAAGTTGGGTAGTAAATCGATAGAGTAAAAAATACCACCCAGATAAGTTAGTGGCGTCAAAATAAATGTAGGAATGATAGCAATTTCATCAAAGCTTTTTGCGTAAATCGCATTAATGAAACCACCCAATGCAAACATAACTGCGCTTAATACGATCATTGAGATGGTAATCAAGAGATTTTGTATCGGTATCGTAGTGAAAAACAGAGAGACGATAGTTACGATTAAACCGACTAATAAGCCCCGAGCAACTCCGCCTGAAACATAGCCTGCCAGTATTAGGTAATTAGGGATAGGGGCAATTAGTAATTCTTCAATATGACTTTGAAATTTGGCACTATAAAGTGATGATGCGACGTTGGTATAAGAATTATTGATTACGGCCATCATAATAATGCCGGGAGCAATATACTCCATATAGTCAAAGCCACTCATTTGTCCAATACGGCTGCCAATTAAATTACCAAAAATGACGAAATACAAGGTCATGGTAATAGCTGGTGGTAATAAAGTTTGGGGCCAAATTCTAAGAAAACGTCGAGTTTCTTTCATAAATAAGGTACTAAATGCAATCCAATGCTGCTGTCTTTGACTCCTCATGGGTTTACCTGCGTCTTTTCTACTAAAGCTAAAAATAGCTCTTCTAATCTATTTGCTTTGTTTTTCATACTAGAGACTTCAATACCTTGAATTGATAGGCTTTGAAATAGGTCATTTAGTAACTGATCTTTTTCGATCTCAACTTCTAGCGTTGTATTATCAACCTGTGTGATATTAATACCAGCTATTTTGATGGGTTCAGTTAGAGGTGAATTGAGGTCAAGCACAAAGACTTCTTTATCGAGTCTGTTCAAGAGGGATTTCATATCAGTATTTTCGACAATACAGCCCTGATCAATGATAGCGATATTGCGACAAAGGTTTTCGGCTTCTTCAAGGTAATGAGTAGTCAGGATAATAGTTGTACCTTGCGCATTAAGATTCTCTAAAAAAGCCCACATCGAGCGTCTTAGTTCGATATCTACGCCTGCAGTCGGTTCATCCAAAATCAATAGCTTGGGGTCGTGCACGAGTGCTCTAGCAATCATTAATCTACGCTTCATACCGCCTGATAAAGCACGGGATGGTGTGAACCTTTTATCCCATAGGCCAAGTTGATGCAATAGTTCATCAGCACGAGGTTCAGCCTCATAGAGAGGTATACCGTAGTACCCCGCTTGAGTTACTAAAATATTCTTTACTTGTTCGAAGCCATTGAAGTTGAATTCCTGAGGCACTAAGCCCAGATATGACTTAGCCTGCTCTGGATACATGTTGAGATCAACATCAAAAATTTTAATATGACCGGATGTCTTGGTGATTAATGAGGTAATGATCCCAATGGTAGTTGATTTTCCAGCACCATTTGGTCCGAGTAAGGCAAAAAAATCACCTTGTTCGACATCGAGGTTGATGCCATCAAGTGCTTTTAAATTATTATCGTAAACTTTTGTTAAATGTTGAATGGAAAGCGCTTTCACAATATCTATTATCGTAGCCAGGTCAAGAGATACTAGGGTATCATGCTCATATGAGTTTTGATAAAAAACCCTTTTTTTTGGGCGGGCAAATCACACCACCAAATTCACAAGGTGAATTGTTGGTGCGTTGTGATGCGTTGGCAGGGAAAACATTAGGCCGACTTGCGGAGACTTTAGGTTTATCAGTCCCAGATAATTTAAAGATATATAAAGGATGGGTTGGAGCTTTATTGGAAACAGCATTAGGGGCAGATGCGGGCAATCGAGCCGAGCCCGACTTTATAAGGTTGGGGATTGAAATGAAGACCCTACCTTTGAATAAGCAAGGTTTGCCAAAAGAATCAACGTATGTCTGTTCAGTATCAATGCAAGAAAATGGTGAGCTGAGGTGGGAAAAAAGTTGGCTGAGGCGTAAATTATCTCATGTGTTATGGGTGCCCATTGAAGCAGATAACACTATTCCTCTAGCAGAACGTTATATTGGTCAGCCCTGGTTATGGCAGCCAAGTTTTGAGCAAGAATCCTTGTTAAAGCGTGACTGGGAAGAGCTTATGGATAAAATTGTTTTGGGTGAGCAATCAAATATTACGGCAAAAGAGGGAGAATATTTACAAATCCGTCCCAAAGCTGCAAATAGCCGGGTTGTTACGAGGGGAGTTTCGGAAGATGGCGATAATGAGGATATTAACCCGAAAGGTTTTTATTTAAGAACTACCTTTACTCAAAGTTTACTCGCACAAGATTAACTTGCGATTCTAAAGATTAATTATTCTTAAGGACTTCACTTTCATATATGGAGGTGTGGCTATATTACTTTGAGATATCTACAAAATAACCAGATATAGCTGCAGCTGCCGCCATAGCAGGGCTGACTAGATGTGTTCGACCACCTGAACCCTGACGACCCTCAAAGTTACGGTTAGATGTTGAAGCGCAGTGCTCACCCGGTTCTAAACGATCAGCATTCATAGCAAGACACATTGAGCAACCAGGGTCACGCCATTCAAACCCTGCATCAAGAAAAACTTTATCTAAACCTTCTTCTTCAGCCTGTTTCTTAACTAAGCCTGAGCCAGGTACAACTAGTGCTTGTTTAAGTGTGCTGGCGACTTTACCACCTTTAATTTCTGCAGCAGCTTGACGTAAGTCTTCAATACGAGAGTTAGTACATGATCCAATGAACACCCTATCGAGTTGAATATCTGTAATAGCTTGATTTGGCCTTAACCCCATATACTTAAGCGCTCTTTTCATGCCATTACGTTTAACCGGATCAGTCTCCAGTGCGGGGTTAGGAACTTTATCATCGACAGAGACCACCATTTCTGGAGAGGTTCCCCAAGTTACTTGTGGCTTAATAGCTGCAGCATCTAGCACGATGGTTTTATCGAAGGTTGCATTTAAGTCGCTATGTAAGTCAGTCCATGAGGCGACAGCCTTGTCCCAATCTTCTCCCTTGGGAGCAAAAGGTCTATCTCTTAGGTAATTGACAGTCGTGTCATCAACAGCGATGAGCCCAATACGAGCGCCTGCTTCAATAGTCATATTACAAATGGTCATTCGACCTTCCATTGAGAGTGCTTGAATTGCCTCACCAGCAAATTCAATAGTGTGGCCTGTACCGCCAGCCGTGCCGAGCTGATGGATAATAGCTAAAACAATGTCTTTAGCTGATACTCCCGGTTTGGATTGACCATTGACACGGACAAGCATATTTTTAGCTTTCTTTTGAATTAAACACTGGGTTGCTAATACATGTTCTACTTCAGATGTACCGATACCAAAGGCAATGGCGCCAAAAGCACCATGGGTTGAAGTATGAGAGTCGCCGCAGACAACGGTCATACCTGGAAGGGTTGCGCCTTGCTCGGGTCCTACAACATGGACAATACCTTGGCGTATATCATTTAAGTTAAACTCAGTCACGCCAAACTCTTTGCAATTTTTATCGAGAGTGTCGACTTGGAGGCGAGAAATAGGATCGCTGATGCCTTCGCTACGGTTTGTGGTCGGAACATTGTGATCGGGTGTAGCTAGGATAGAGTCTAAGCGGTGAGGTTTTCTATTAGCTAAGCGCAAGCCCTCAAATGCCTGTGGCGAAGTAACCTCATGGACAAGCTGACGATCGATATATATCAACGCAGTACCACCGTCATCACTACGGATAAGATGTTGCTGCCATAATTTGTCGTAAAGTGTCTGAGCTATCATAAGTAAACTTAAGTTTTAATTTATTTAAGATATTATACCGTGAAGCAGTATTTTGCTCTATGTAAAACTTTTGCGAAGACAAAAAAAAACGAGTAACTTGCGTTACTCGTTTTTTTAATATTGCTTATGAAAGTGATTATTCCATATTAGCGTGTCTATACTTCATTTTATCTTCTTGGATTCCTTTCTCATGAATTAAATGAGAAACAATAGATTCTAAGAATATTAATGTCGATAATTCAAACATGGTTCCCATAGGCATGCCTTTTGTTGCTGTAAAGCTGCTATCAGTTCCTATTTGAATCGTTTGATCCGCCAGAGCACCAATCGTTGAGCTAGATTTTGAACAAACCAAAACCACATTAGCGCCCTCAGATTTGGCTTTATTTGTAAATGAGACAAGTTGAGCTGTTTCACCTGAACCAGAAATGACAATCAATAAATCGCCTTGACGGATACTCGGTGTACTAACTTCACCTTGAACATATACGGTGTAACCACTATGCATCAACCTCATTCCTAGAAAATTACCTACTAGTTTTGAGCGACCAGCCCCTGTAATAAAGATGCGTTTAGCATCATCACACATAGAAATTAATCTAGCTTCATATGATTCATCTGTAGAACCAACGATTTCGGTGATTTTATTTAAGAGTAGATCTTGATGCGTTGTCATTTTTCTTTCCTTATGCTGCGTCAACTAGAGCACGAAGCTCTTTAGCTGATTCTGCTGGAGAAGGTGCGCCATAAATAGCCGCGCCAACAACAACAATTGCTGCACCAGCTTGAACTGTGCTTTGGATTGTGTCTTTGTTAATACCACCAGCAACAGAGATTTTTACATCCATGCCAAGACCAGCAATCATTGCTAAGTCAGCAAAAGGTGTTCCACCAGCTGCTTGTGCATCAAGACCAGTGTGAACACCGATGATTTGTGCGCCGTTAGCTGCTGCAGTTTTAGCAACCGCTGCTTTATCTTGAACACCGATTAAATCGACTTGAGCTTCAGCGCCGTTAGCATTAGCGGCTTTAATAACACCACCGATTGTAGCCATGTCTGCTGCACCAAGTACAGTACAGATAGCACCACCAGCTTCATAGAAAGGTGTTGATTCATATTCGCCCGCATCCATTGTTTTAAGGTCAACAAGGATTTTTTTGTCTGGGTGAGCTGCTTTTAGAGCTTTAACAAGCTTAAGGCCATTGTATTTGATGCATGGTGTGCCGATTTCTAAGATATCAACATAAGGTGCAACTGCTTCTGCTAAAGCCATTGTTGCGTCAAAGTCTAGTGAATCTAGAGCCATTTGAATTTCTGCCATTTTCATACTCCTAAAGTAGTTTTTTTGTCTGATCACGTCGATAACGCGACTCATAACTATAATTCACATCCCTGCCTAATGTCAATTTAGATTGGGATGCATGAAGCCGAGATCCAACATTAACTGAGACTGCTAGACCTGAACTCTATTTGCAGCATAGAAACAATTAAGCTTCTAGTTCTGCCAAGCGGTTTGCCAGTAATTCTTCTAATGAAGCTAGTGCTTTTGAAAACCCATCGATACCTTCAGCCAATTTTTCTGTTGCCATGCGATCTTCTGCATGCATCGCATCAAAAGTTGCCTTATCCATATTAATTTTCTTAATGTCGGAAGATGCTGCTCCTGCTGGCGACAATTTACGAGCTAATGTGGCTTCTGTTGACTGTAATTCATCGAGTAGACCTGGTGAAATTGTTAATAAATCAACACCAGCTAATTCAGTGATTTCGCCCAAGTTACGAAAGCTCGCACCCATCACTTCAGTTTTATAACCAAACTTTTTAAAATAGTTATAGATAGCAGTAACAGAAACAACACCAGGATCTTGGTCTGCAGGATATGAATCGCGACCAGAATCCTTTTTGTGCCAATCAAGTATGCGACCAACGAATGGTGAAATTAGTTGAATACCATTTTCAGCACAAGCAATCGCTTGGTGTAAACCAAATACTAAGGTTAGATTGGTGTGAATACCTTCTTCTTCAAGTACTTTAGCAGCTTGAACACCTTCCCAAGTTGCTGCGATTTTTATTAAGATACGTTCACGTGATACACCAGCGGCTTCGTATTGTGCTATCAAGTCGCGGCCTTTGGCGATAGTGGCATCTGTGTCGTAAGATAAGCGAGCATCAACTTCAGTTGAAACCCGTTGTGGCACGATATCTAAGATTTTTAAACCGAATGATACAGCTAAACGATCGAATGCCAATGTGACTACTTCAGATGCAGCGGCTTTTGCTCCAGCCGCTCTTCGTGCAGCCATTAAGGTGTCGTCAACAATTGCTTGATATTGAGGCATTTGTGCTGCAGCAGTGATAAGTGATGGGTTTGTTGTTGCATCACGTGGTGTGAACTGCTCTATCGCAGCGATATCACCCGTGTCGGCAACGACAACAGTCATTTCTTTTAGTTGGTCAAGTAGATTTGCCATGAAAAAATACCTTTTTTAAGTTAATTAATAGAAAAATCTAACTTCAGACTTCTAATTTGTCTAGTCAGAGAACGAATAGTTTAGAGACTGCCATGATGCATTAGACACACTAACTTAACTTTGGTTAAGGATATAGCGCGCAACGCCAGTCACAGCAACAGCTAGTTTTGCTTTGTTTTGAATATAACGCTCAACACCTGTTATCGCTTGAACTGATGAGAGTTTGTTTTGGATGTAGCGTTCGACACTGGTTGTTGAACTTACTTTGTCAGTAAGGTTTTCAAGGTAGCGTGCTACGCCAGTCATCGTTGGCTGCGCCTGAGATATTGGTGTAGCCGGTACTAATTTACCAAGCACTTGTTGAGAACCCGATGAAAATATACTTTTGAACATGCTACAAATTGAAGAGAAGAAACTTTTTTCACTCATTTGGGTTACCTTTATTATTGAGTCGTTTTATTCATGGTGATTTGAATATGGAGCAATATTTTACTATGTTTTATGCTTATGTGGAATGCTGGCTACCGATTATGCTCAATTGATGGTGGCTCGAGTTGTTATTTTTTGTCATTAAGCTTTGTGATAAAAGAAAAAAGGCGAATGACTTTCGTCACTCGCCTTATTACTTAGTATAGCTTAATACTATGAGTTAAGCGGCATCAACAAGAGCGCGTAATTCTTTAGCTGATTCTGCTGGAGATGGCGCGCCATAAATAGCAGCACCAACAACAACAATTGTTGCGCCAGCACGAACTGTTTCTTGGATAGTATCTTTATTAATACCACCAGCAACAGAGATGCGAACACCTAGGTTTAGACTAGCAATTAGGCTTAAATCAGCAAAAGGTGTCTGGCCCGCTGCTTGAGCATCAAGACCAGTATGAACGCCGATGATTTGAGCACCGTTAGCTGCTGCTTCAGTTGCAGTTGCTACTTTATCTGTAACACTGATTAAATCAATTTGAGCTTCTGCGTTATTAGCATTAGCTGCTTTGATAACACCACCCATTGTCGCTTTGTCTGACACACCAAGAACGGTACAGATATCACCACCAGCTTCATAAAAAGGTGTAGATTCATATTCACCAGCATCCATTGTTTTAAGATCAACAAGGATTAGCTTTTCAGGAAATTTTGCTTTTAATGCTGTTACCAATTCAAGGCCATTGTATTTGATGCAAGGAGTACCGATTTCTAGAATATCAACATATGGTGCTACTTGCTCTGCAAGTGCAATTGTTGCATCAAAATCTAAAGAATCTAACGCCATTTGAATAAGTGCTTTTGCCATGTAGACAGGCTCCTAAAGTTGTAGTTTGAGTTTATTTACGTTGAAAATACGCGTGGAAACTATATAGTATTGGCTTCTTTAATGTCAATTTTATGGCCTTGTTTTATTCTGCATATAGGGCGAGATACCTAAAATAGTGTTATCTAAATTATGGCATGTTGTATTTTTTTGGGCGCAAAACTTTACTCAAGGATCGAACTATAAATGAGCAAAATTGATAATATTTCTGGACTGATCATTGATATGGATGGCGTTCTTTGGCATGGTAATGAGCCTATCCAAGGCTTGGTTTCATTTTTTGAGACTCTAAGAGAAATCGACTTGCCTTTTGTTTTAGCAACTAATAATGCCAGTTTAACGCAGCGACAATATATTGATAAGCTAGCAAAAATGAATGTAGTAGTTACTGCTGATGAAATCTTAACTTCCAGTATGGCCACAGCTAGTTACTTGGACGCTCATCAGCCAAAGAACAAGAGACGTGTATTTGTGATTGGTGAAGCTGGTTTACAGGAGCCATTAACCGAGCTCGGATTTACGTTGACGGGTTTGTATGAAGTTAGCCAAAAAGACTCGTCTGATAAGGTCGGAGCAGATCTAGTAGTATCTGGTCTAGATCGCCAATTAACCTGGGATAAGTTAGCGACTGCGACTCTGAACATCAATCAAGGGGCAGGTTTTTATGCAACAAATGTAGACACCACATTACCAACAGAGCTAGGTGACGTAATTGGTAATGGTGGCACAATAGCTGCTTTAGAGGCTGCTACAGGGGTGAAAGCAGTCAGTATTGGTAAGCCCGAACCTATTCTGTATCAGCAGGCACTATCGACTCTAGGAACTACATTAGATCAAACAATTGCTATTGGTGACCGCTTAAATACTGATATTCTTGGCGCTGTGAATGCAGGTATTCGTAGTATCTTGGTGCTAACAGGTATTTCAACGCTGCAAGAATTACAAGAAGTTGATTATAAGCCGACTTGGGTGATGCAGGATATTGAAGAAATCACAGAAGTATTACGCGAGACCTTTTTAGTTTAGTCTTTGGAGATTAGATAAGTGAAGAAGCTAATTAATAATATAGACAGTTTGTTAGAAGATAGCTTGAAAGGGTTTGCCAGTGTACACCGCGATATTATTAGCTTTAATCAACAGCCCTATTTTGTTAGTAGAAAAGTGCTTGCAAAAAAAGGAAAAGTTGCTTTAATATCAGGTGGGGGCTCAGGCCATGAGCCCTTACATACCGGACTAGTTGGTGTTGGAATGCTAGACGCGGCATGCCCAGGACAAGTTTTTACTTCACCAACGCCTGATCAAATGATAGCAGCAGCATCTGTGGTTGCCAATGATGCTGGTGTGTTATTCATTGTTAAAAATTATGCTGGTGATGTGATGAATTTTGAAATTGCAGCTGAGATGCTGGATGGAAAACATGCGACAGTATTAGTGTGTGATGACGTGTCATTACCGTCTGATCACAGTACTGGTCGCCGCGGCGTTGCAGGCACCTTAATTATTGAGAAAATAGTGGGTGCAGCAGCAGAAGCTGGAGTGAACTTAACCGAGTGTCAGGCATTAGGTGAGCGCGTTAATAAGTTGACAGCATCTATTGGCGTGGCATTAACGAGTTGTACTGTACCAGCTTTGGGTAAACCGACTTTTGATATTGCCGAAAATGAAGTTGAAATGGGTGTTGGGATTCATGGTGAGCGTGGTAGAGAAACTATAGCTTTAAAACCAGCAAGCGAGATTATTAATGAAATGGCTTTGGTCATTGAAAAAGAACTGGCTGTTAATCAAGGACAAAAAATCCTACTACATGTCAATGGGTTTGGTGGGACACCATTGATGGAACTGTATGCAGTATACGATCTAGCTGAGCAATTCTGGGTGCAGCGAGGTGTTGAAGTGGTTCGTAAATTAGTAGGTAACTATACAACATCACTAGATATGGCTGGGTGTTCAATTACCGTGACAATAATGGATGAGGAATTGACCCAACTTTGGGACGCTCCGGTCCATACAGCTAATTTACGCTGGTGATTTAACACAGATCTGATTGCTGGGATAATACTTCAGTGATAGCGCAGATCATCAGTTGACTAGATCTTGCTCCGGCATCGATATGCCCAATAGCACGTTCTCCTAGGTAAGATGCGCGTCCTTTTGTAGCGATCATACCTTTAGTGGAAGACATTCCTGCATGCGCTTGTTCTGATAGATTTTTGAGTAGTTGTTTAAATTCAATCTCGTTTGCAATGCTTTCTTTTAAACAATTGGCTACAGGTATTAATGTATCAAGCATTGTTTTTTCACCGATTTCTGCCTTACCTCTATTTTTTACTGACTCGACACCTTGATAAAAGATGGCAGAAAAAGTTGTGCTATCGAGTTTTTGACCTCTTGCTTCTTTTGCCATGCTGATAAATAAAGTACCAAATAATGAGCCTGAAGCACCTCCCATTGTGCTCATGAGTGTCGTGCCAACTTTCATTAAAGCCTCCGACCATTCTAAGTTTAGAAAATCATTTTCTATGACTTTTAATGCTGCTAGTCCTCGTTGTAGGTTAATTATGTGATCGCCATCGCCAATTACACGATCAAGTTCAGTGACTTCATCGGCATTATCAGAAATAGCCTGCTCAACAGCATTAAGCAATTGGGAAAATAGTGGCTCGGGCATTGTACAGATTACCTAGAGTTATGTTCCAGATATTATTAACCATTTTCAGTCGATAAAAAAGTCCAGTGAAAAGAGGCTGTTCAACTTCAATGTTTGATGGCGCCAATAACTTGGGGGAAACAGGAGAGGGGAATAGCATTTCTAACCGATAAAACTAGTTACCTGTGAAAATTTGAGAAGAATTTTTTTAATTGTAAGCCTTACTATTAAAACATGTTTAGGCAGTATTTTTAGTAAGAAAATTTAATTATTCTTCGAAGCAGCCATAATTTTTCTTTACAAATTGCAATCTATATAATATAAATAATAATCATTATCATTTGCATTAAGACTGGAGAATATGGTGAACGAAGCGCAAATTGAAATAGAGAGTAAGGAAAGTTACGGTAAACCTAATGGAATTGCTCAAGAAAAACACTACAAAGAAATGCTAAAAGAGGCGCAAAGCATGTGGAATAAGAAACCGGATGACTTTGGTTTATTAAGGGAGTGCATTTCATGGATGCATAACCTATCTAGTCTCTATGAAGAGCAAGGTGACTCGACTAAAGCTTATTACTATTTGGTTACGCCACATAACTGGGTAGTTAATAAGCTACACGATCCGGATTTGTCCAAAGATGATTCTGATAGGACCTTGAATATACTAGGAATGACATTTACGCCACTATATGAATATAGTCTCAAGCAGGAATGTTGTAGCACCTGTAAACAGAACTTAGAAGAACAACGTGAGTGGTTTGAGCAAACTATGAAAGAACTTCATTGAATGCTCAAACGTATAACCCTCAAGCAAGCATTTGATTGCTTGAGGGTTATCTTACGAAATCAGTGGTGCTTCTGGCTCAAATAACGTTCTTTGAGCTATAACTCTTTCCACCTTGTCAAAGCCAATAAAGTTGAGCCACAGCTGGATATAAGGTTTTTGGAAGTCAAATGACTCAAAGCCTGTTCCTTCTGTATAACCATCTCCACTAGCGAAAAAGACTTTAGCGGTGCGCCCAGCCATTAAACCGAAATAGCCATCATCTTCGGTATAGCCCCAGGCCATTCCGGGCTGTGAGATTACATCAATATAGTGTTTCATCTTGTAGGGAATATGAAAGTTCCACATTGGGATTGCAAATACATAGTGATCTGCATCAGCAAACTCATCATAGAGAGCTCTAACTTGTGCCCATGCATCTATTTCTTTACCAGTGGGAGACTCGCCTCTCAATACAGAATACTTGGCATTTAACATCTCGCCATTAAATTCTGGTAAATCATAATCCCACAAATCTATTGTTTTGATTTCTGTATCAGGATTATTCTTTTTTATTTCTAATAAATATTCTTGAGCAGCCTTAATAGAGTGCGAACGATCTTTTCTTGGCGATGCCTCTATATAAATCACTTTTTTCATTACAACCTTCCTTTGTTAATCTAAATAATAACGATAAGCATTAGGCTATACTAGCATGTAATTGTTTCAGCGTATTTGATTAATCAGTATCAATAGAGAATCAGGACTTTAATAATAATTAGGTAAGACTTTAAGCCTAGTACTTAGCTGCCCTCTCTCTAGCCATGACAGCAAAACATAAGCCAACAGCAAAAACTAGAAAGCAAACGCAAGAAATGGCGGGCTACGGTCTACCTCATGAACAGATAGGTGGGATCATTGGTATTGATGACAAAACACTTCAAAGCATTACAAGGCTGAGCTTATGAAGGGTAAGGCAAGTGCAAGCCTAGCAGTAGCAAAGAGTTTGTTTCAAAAGGCCACAGAGGATAGAGATATGGATCGGAGCTACCAGAAAACAAACTCACTCATGGTGATATGTCTGTTCTCTGGTGTGACTAAAAAGGCAAGCCTACCTAGGATTGTAAGCCGTTATGAACCAAGCGCTGGAGGGTGCCCATATGGTGCCGTCTTCGCGAGAAAATTGGCCGATTACATCCTGCAGTGCTTCTACAACTGTACTCTTTAGCCGTTCGCCATCGGCTTCTGCAAGACGTATGATTTCACCTGCAGGTCCTATTTCGAGGGCAAACTGTATCGCCTCCTCAATATTTCGACCAATACATATATCTGAATCAAATCGTTCAAACTGAATACGCTCAAACCCAACGGACTGAAGCATGTCACTCACCATATCTGGCCCCGCCATCGAAAAGGGGCCAGGTCCACAATGGACCGCTTTGGTATCATCGTGAGAAATAACTGGAACGATTTCTCGCACACAAAGTTCAGCCGCGTGAAGCCAAGGGTTATCTTCTCTTTTGCGCCATACAACCTGAGTGAACTTACCGCCGGGTACCAAGGATTGACGTATATTCTTCATGGCAAGCCCGGGTAGGTTAAAAAACATTGTTCCAAAGCGAGCAAAAGCTTCATCATAAGGCCCACCGAGGTCATCAGCTTCTACGTCGGCGATCATAAAAGCCGCGTTTTTTACGTTTTCTTCAGCCGAAGATTTGTTGCATTCACGAATAAAGCTACTGGCACAGTCAACTCCTGTCGCTCTGCCCTCCGCACCGAGTGCTTTAGCAATGTTGATAGTGCAGTCACCAAAACCGCAGCCCACATCAAGAACTCTGGCCCCTTCTAGATATGACGTACGTTTGAGGGCTTCTTCGCTGATGGAGGCATAGCCCTCAACAAACAGGTATTTAAAACGGGTGAATTTGTCAAATAATACAGTGTTCCAAGCCTCTATAACAATTTCATTACTCATGAGGTCACCTTGATGTGTCGATACTAGTTAAATGATGTGTTCAGCTGGACATGGTTCAGAAAGACAATGGCTACGCCAACAATAGCGTCAGACTCCATTGATTTATGCTTTAATCTCCAGAGTTGCAATAATCCACGTTTGTTAGAGATTAAGCAATGTCTATAATTGGGTCGTAAGGGGCCAGATGTAATCTGAGCCACTACAAATAATGATCAAGCACGTCGGTGATGAGGCTTCATTCATCACTGACATTCAGCACCTTGTAGTTTCTGCGATAGCAGTAACGGATGAAGTTAGATCATTTGTTGATGGTTCAGCTTTTTGAAACATGACCCTGCCATGACCCAATAAAAAAGCCTCAACAGAGTAAACTCCGTGAGGCCTTATTTTTAATGGTGGCTCGACCTGGAATCGAACCAGGGACACAGGGATTTTCAATCCCTTGCTCTACCAACTGAGCTATCGAGCCATCAAGGTCGCGTATTAAACCTGTTGATGGCCATCAGTGTCAAGTGCGTGGGCGATTTAATTTGTTTTTGGGAGTACATTTAAGGCTAGATTATTTGTATTTTATTCACCAAATTCTAGGGTGTTAAATAAACTTTGCAAGGTATTGGAGTCAAGCTTGCAATGCCAGTTGGAGGATATAGGGAGCGCAACGATCTGATATAGAATTGCCTGTGCTTGTTCTTTTGATTGAATATCGATGAGTGGCAACTGTTTTTGCATTAATGCCGCAACTTCTGCTCCTGTTGATTTTAAGGAGAGTTGACTGGAGAGTACATCTATAAGATGTCTAATATCGATGTGAGAAAAGAGGCTTGGAATGGTATTGACGAGTACTTTGTTAGTTTTAATGGTGAAGTCTAAGCCCAAGTCACATAGTTGGGTTTGATTGCAGGATAAGACATCAAGACTTCGTTGGCTCAAGTTGATTTTAATGGGAACTAATATGGGCCTTGAACTTAGGGTCTGGGTGGCTAAAGCATCTTCATACTGTAGTTGCCTTAGCTGTTGCTCGGCTGTTTGCAAATCTAATAGTAGGTAGCCATGATTGGACTGTGTTAACAAGTATTTCTGTGAAAGTAGGCCAATGATTGTTCCAAAAGGGTTGGGGTCTTTTGTTACGAGATTTTGAGAGGTTTGGTTGCGTGGCATGCTTGTTTCGAAAACTTGATTTTTTAGCGGGGTTACATTTTTTTTAATAACTGTGGAAATATCATTAGCGTCACTCTGTGGTATTTGAGTGGACAAAGCATCATGAACGGCCTTATTAATGAGCCCATGAATCAACCTAGCATCCCTAAACCGTACTTCGTGTTTGGTAGGGTGGACGTTTATATCAAGTCGATCTAATGGGATAGTTAGATAAAGTACAAATGCAGGGTGGCGCCCTGATGGTATAAAGTCGGAATAGGCTTTGCGAACGGCATGATTGATGACACGATCTCGAATCACTCGGCCATTAATAAAAAAATAATGTATATCGGTTTGAGGCCTATGTCCTTCCGCATTTGCTAACCAACCAACTAGTTTTATTGAATCGTAATCTTGTTCAATATAAAGGCTGTGCTTAAGGAAAGTTTTTCCGCATATTTTAGCGATTCTTTCCTGTTGTTGTTTTGGTGTGATGGCCCGAGGAAGTTTTAATGTACTGTTAGCAGAAAACTGACAGTGAAAACCAATAGAAAACTGACTAAGTGCAAGGCGTTGGAGTGTTGTGACAATATGATTCAATTCGGTTTTATCACCCTTTAAGAATCGACGCCTTGCGGGTACATTAAAAAAGAGCTCCCTAACTTCAATGGTGGTACCTTGAGGGTGGACGATAGGTGTACGCTCGTTGCTATTAGCAGTCAATTGCCAAGCATGCTCACTTTGTGCTTGTTTTGAACTTAGCGTTAGTCTTGATATTGATGCAATGCTAGGCAGGGCCTCACCGCGGAATCCTAGGGTAGAAATATGACTCAGTTGTTCTGTGGAGTTAAGCTTGCTAGTGGCATGACGGCTTAAGGCTAATGTAAGGTCATCAGGATGAATACCCTGACCGTTGTCACGTATTTTAATGCTTTGGCTACCTGCTCCTTCAATGTTCACAACAATTTCTGTCGCACCGGCATCTAGACTATTTTCGATTAACTCTTTGACGACAGAGGCTGGCCGCTCAATAACTTCACCTGCGGCAATTTGGTTGGCAAGATGCAGGGGTAAAGGGAGAATGCGACTATTAATTGTCATAAATCCTATTTTAGCTAGTCTAAGGAATAATCAGAATATCGCCAATACTGAGGCGATTGTTCGCTAGACCATTATTAGATTTAAGTGTGGCTAGGGTAACTTGGTAAAGTTTTGCGATAGTGCCTAGTGTATCTCCCTGAATGACAATATGTTGTTGTGATATTTGGGCTCCCATTGGAGGGTTTCGAAGAAAATAATTCCGAATACCTGACATCATTGCTAAGGCTAATTTGTTTTGATGTTCTCTAGTACGCAGTTTACGTTCCTCTGCGGGATTAGATATAAAGGCAGTCTCAACCAGAATTGAGGGAATATCTGGTGACTTTAATACCACAAAGGATGCCGACTCTACTTGCTTTTTATGAGTATTTCCAACACGCTTTAGTCCAAATAAGACAGTTTGGGCAACTTCTAAGCTGGCTTCTAGACTGGCTGTTTGCGATAGGTCGAGTAGTACTGATGCGAGCAGATCATCTTTATCTTCCAAGCTTATACCGCCAACTAAGTCTGCCGCATTTTCTTTGTCGGCTAACATTTGTGCTGCTTCACTACTAGCGCCACGTTCTGATAAGACAAAAACAGATGCTCCTCGAGCTGAAGGTTTGTCGAAAGCATCAGCATGGATAGAGATAAACATATCTGCTTTTTGTATACGAGCACGTTTAATTCTTTGCCTAAGGCCTAAAAAAACATCCTTTTTTCGGGTGAGATAGGCGCGCATACCCGGCTCGTTATGAACTAGTTTTGCTAGTTTGCGAGCAATAGCTAAGACAATATCTTTCTCTTTAGTGCCACGTTTTCCTATTGCGCCGGGGTCTTTCCCACCATGACCTGCATCGATAGCAATCACTATATCCCTTCGGGGTATAGGTTTATTGGCTCTTTTTGCCTGAATTGTAGGCGGCTCTGCTATTTTTTTGTTGGAAAGAGTAGTAATTATCTTTTTGTTGCTTAGGATAGGCTTTGAAAGGGTACTGTTATTGTTAGCAAGATCGATTACAAGCCTGTGTGCCTGTTGAGTTGAAGGAGGAAGTAACTTGGTCGTGTATGTCAGAGACTGGGTAAGGTCAAGTACCACTCGGAGGATATTCTGTGGTTGTTGAGCATACCGAATATTCTGAATGGGAGTCCCTATTAGGGAGGGCAGCACAGCTAAGTAGGACTGTTTGGTATTTTTAAGATCAATTACTAATCTATCTGGATTTTTGAGAAGAAAAGTAGTGAAGTCAGTTCTATCGCTTAAGTCGAATACGACGCGTGTTTTTTGATCCGATTGTGACAGACGTATACTTTCGATACCTGCTGCCCAAAGACCCACAGAATAGGTATAAAGAAGTAGACCTAAAAGAAGTCTGTACATTGTGCGATCCTTAAAATAACTTTGGATGGTATTGTCTGACTGTCATACTAAAAAATCAAGCTGTTATTTACTAGTATAAAGTTGTTTTAAGTGTTGATAAATGGGCTGTGCAGAGTTAGAAAGTGCTGTAAGAGTGACTTGCCTTCCTGTGTTTTTATAGTGAAGTTTGATAATGAGATCGGGCATAGGTAGGTAATCGCCTCCCTGTTGCGGCCATTCGAAGATGCATAAAGCATTGCCGCCCAAGTAATCATCCAGTCCTATATAGTCAAGTTCTTCAGGATCTGATAGACGATACAAGTCAAAATGATAGACGATACGGGATGCTATTTCGTATTGTTCAACAAGAGTATATGTTGGGCTTTTCACCTTACCTGTATGTCCGAGTGCAACAAGTAGGCCACGGGTAAGTGTTGTTTTTCCAGCGCCTAGTTCACCTTCTAGGTGAATTGTCATAGGACCGCCAGGCCAAGACTTAGCAATCTCCTTTCCTAGCTTTAGTGTGGCAGCCTCATCTATAAGTTCGATTAACACATTAGTCTCACTAGAAAATTAAATTAGCTAAGTGTCTTAGATGCGGCAACAGATCCATGGCTAACATACCGCGCTCACCATCTTGCTTAGCAGCTCTATCTCCAGCCATACCATGCAAGGCCACGCCGACGCAGGCAGCATCCATTAAAGGGAAGCCTTGAGCTAACAGACCACCAATTACACCAGCAAGAATATCACCCATGCCACCGCTGGCCATTCCGGGGTTACCCCAAGAGGAGAGTCGCGTTAGGTCCTCACCATTGTTAATAAGAGTGCCAGAGCCTTTTAAAACAGCAACACCTCCATATTTTTGCTGTATTTTTTTTACAGCATTCAATCGGTTGGATTGTACTTCTGTAACACTACAATTGAGTAGTCGAGCAGCTTCACCGGGGTGAGGTGTCAATATCCAGTTGCTATGATATTGCGGGTTTTTGCTTAATAAATTAAGGGCATCTGCATCCATTACTACAGGCAAGTTTGAATCGAGAGCCTTTTGGTATAAGCCTTCTGCCCATATGTCTTGACCAAGGCCCGGGCCAACGACGTAAGCGTTAGCTGAGCTGAGAAGTGGCTTTAAATCCTGTGGGTGCTCGATGCCATGAGACATGAGTTCTGGACGCATGAGGCTCATCAATGGGCTGTGTGTGGATCTACTAGCAATACTAGTCAAGCCTGAACCTACTCTAGCGCCACCTTCGGCAGCCATACGTGCTGCACCTGACATGCCGTGATTACCGCCGATAACAAGCAAGTGTCCGTAATGACCTTTATGGCCAGTTCGTTTTCGGGGTGTAAGTAAGGCGCCATCTTTTTCTAAAGTGATGCGGCGCGCTATAGGGCGAAGTTGCTTATAGACAGCAGATGGTATTTTTAGTGAATCAAAGTGGACTTTTCCGCAGTAGTTGGGACCATCACCTGTGAAAAGCCCGAGATTGAGCCCGACATAGTTAAGGCAAACTGTCGCCTGTACAGCATTACCAAATGCAATACCGGTATCGGCATCTATACCTGATGGAATGTCTAGGGATAAGACTGGCGTATCTTTGGCCTGATTAATAGCTCTAATAGCAGCATTATATTCACCTATCGGTTCACGATTAATGCCAACACCCATAATGGCATCGACAATAATGTCTACACTAGGGAGCTTGTCTTTGAAGGGATTAATTTTACAGCCTGTGGCAAGCAAGCTTTCTCGTGCAGCAGTTGCAATTTTGGTAAGTTTTGATTTGTCACCAACTTGCATAATGATGACGTCGTATTTTTCCTCAGCAGCTTGCCTTGCCAATTCAAAACCATCACCGCCATTATTGCCAGTACCACAAAGGACTAATACACTTTCAGCTTTTGAGCAAAGGTATTTTAGAGTGATTAATGCTGATGAACCAGCGCGCGTCATTAATTCTGATGAAGAAATATTATATTCTTCGGAAGCAAAGCGTTCTAGTTCACGTGTTTGTTCCGCGGTGTACAAGTCATGGGGCACATCAAGCATTAAATTTATTCCAAATGTTGTTTGCCATATTAAGCAGCCGTAATTGTTGCAGCTAAAGTAGAAGGCCATGTTTATTCATTTGTATGATGCCTATAATAGCCTGTATGAGCAAAGTAAAGACAGTGTTGGCAATGAACGAACTATTTGAACAAGCCAAGAAATGGGGGCTAGAGTTGGGCTTTCAACAATTAGGCGTGAGTGATATAAATCTAACAAAGGCAGAGGGGGAACTAAAGGTATGGTTATCTCGGCAGTTCCATGGCGAAATGGATTACATGGCTCGACACGGGACTAAACGCACCCGACCAGAAGTCTTGATACCAGGGACAGTCAGGGTAATTACAGTGAGAATGGATTATTGGCCAGAGGAATCTGCCGAACCATGGGGTGTAATAAATGATGATAATCAGGGTTTTATATCACGCTATGCCCTGGGCCGAGATTATCATAAAGTGATGCGCAAGCAATTATCAAAGTTGGCTAAAAAGATAGAATCTGAGGTTGATGATATGGCTTACCGAGTATTTTGTGATAGTGCGCCAGTGATGGAAAAAGCATTAGCTCAAAAGTCAGGTATCGGATGGCAGGGTAAGCATACTAATATATTAAATCGCGAGCATGGCTCTTATTTTTTCCTAGGTGAAATCTATACTAATTTGCCATTGCCGGTGACAGAGCCCACGGCTGATCATTGTGGGTCCTGTACAGCCTGTATTGATGTATGTCCAACGCAAGCAATTGTTGCTCCATACCAAGTTGATGCTCGGCGTTGTATCTCTTATTTAACGATTGAACTGAAAGGTTCTATTCCTGAAGTATTCAGGCCCATGATGGGAAACAGAATTTATGGGTGCGACGATTGTCAATTAGTTTGTCCGTGGAATAAGTTTGCTCAATCGACACTGGAGTCAGATTACTTACCTAGACATGATCTGGACTCACCACAATTATTAGATTTATTTTCTTGGGATGAAGCACTATTTTTATCTCGATTTGAAGGCAGCCCAATCAGGCGAATTGGCTTCGAGTCTTGGTTACGTAATATAGCTGTTGCATTGGGTAATGCGACTAGTAGTCAAGCCATTATTGATGCCTTACAAGCAAAGCTGAGCTACCCATCGGAGCTTGTTCTTGAGCATGTAAAGTGGGCCTTGGACCAGCATTTGGAAAAAGCTAGTGAGTAGATATGCAGCAAAACGACTAAATTTAGGTGATAGAAGTTTAGTTTTTATTGAGGTGTTGACAGCGTATTGTTAATTTAGCCTTAATTAGGAAGCTTTATAAAGTGTTCTCTGTAATGTTGTAGCTCTCGAATTGAATCTTTGACGTCATCCATGGCTAAATGAGAGGATTTTTTCTTAAAGCTTTTCTCGACAGCCGGAGACCAACGGCGGGCCAACTCTTTTAGTGAGCTGACATCTAAATTTCGGTAATGAAAATAAGCTTCTAACTCAGGCATAATGCGAGCCATAAAGCGGCGATCTTGGCAAATGCTACTTCCGCACATAGGAGATACACCAGAAGGAACATATTGTTGTAAAAACTCAATTGTTTGACGTTCGGCTTCAGCTTCGTCAGTGATACTATTTTTGACGCGCTGAGTTAAGCCTGATCCGCCATGTTGACGTGTGTTCCATTCATCCATCCCTTCCAGGGCTTCATCGGGTTGATGAATAGCAACAATAGGACCTTCGCCTAGAACGTTTAGACTGGCATCCGTGACAATAGTAGCTATTTCGATAATACGATCATTGTTGGTATCGAGCCCAGTCATTTCAAGGTCTATCCAGATGAGGTTTTTTTTGCTTTTAGCCATGATATCCATCTTATGTTAAGGGTATTTAGGTGAACTTCTTGCCAGAGATTGTATCAAAGGCTAAGCTGCTTGACATGGTTATGATTTTTTATTGGTAATAAATAAGATGAATGAGTTTAGTTTAATTTTTATTTTGGCCTTAGTTTTAATGACGGGAGTAGAACTCTGGTTATCATTAAGACAGTCTCGTTATGTGACAGCTCATAGGAATGAAGTGCCAGATGCATTCAAGGGTCAAATTGATTTGGTGGATCATCAAAAAGCAGCTAGTTACACCGTTGCTAAGGGGCAGCTGAATCGAGTAGAAGGAATCTGTGGCATGATTATTCTTCTACTTTGGACAATAGGGGGTGGATTGGCTTGGCTGATGGAATCATGGCAAGTCCTCGATTGGTCAGAGATGGTATTGGGTATTTTATTTATATTAAGTTTCTTTGTAATAGGCACGTTAATTGAGCTACCTTTTTCCTGGTATCGAACCTTTGTACTAGAGGAAAAGTTTGGCTTTAATAAAAATAGTCCCGGTTTATTTTATACAGATCTACTAAAGCAGACGGCTTTGATGCTGATTATAGGTGCGCCATTATTGTGGGGAGCGCTATCGTTAATGGATAGTGCGGGAGAGTATTGGTGGTTATATTTATGGGCAGCTTGGTTTGCCTTTACTTTATTAGTGATGTGGGCGTACCCCGCATTTATTGCCCCGCTATTTAATAAATTCACACCTTTGGAAGATATACAATTAAAAGAGAGGGTTGAGAGTTTATTGTCACGCTGTGGCTTCAAAAGCCAAGGAATTTTTGTGATGGATGGTTCCCGTCGTTCAGGACATGGTAATGCTTACTTTACGGGTTTGGGTGGTAATAAACGGATTGTTTTTTTTGATACCTTGCTGGAAACGTTAAATGAAGAACAGATCGAAGCTGTATTAGCCCATGAGCTGGGACACTTTCGCCGTAAACATGTGATTAAAAATATGGCAATGATGGCGGTGTTGAGTTTAATTAGCTTAATGCTTTTGGGTTGGGCGGCTGCAGAGCCTTGGTTTTATAAGGGTCTGGGGGTAGCTAGTGAAACTAGCGCTACAGCGTTGGTGTTATTTATGTTGGTTATTCCTGTATTTGGCTTTTTCCTTCACCCGGTGATGACAGCGATGTCCCGTAAATATGAATATGAAGCTGATGATTATGCTGCCTCAGTATCAAGTGCAAAACATTTGATCTCGGCATTAGTGGCACTGTATCAAGAAAATGCGAGTACTTTAACGCCAGATCCATTGGTATCAGCTATCTATGATTCACATCCACCAGCAACATTGCGTGTAGCCCATCTGGAAGGTAAATTGGTTTAGAAAAATAAGCGTTACTTTTGATAAGTTTACTGCTGAAGACTTTTTAAAAAGTTAAATTCCGCTTCTTTAACATTAGCGAGATCGCTATCAAAGGGGTAGCAATCTCCGAGGGAAACAGTGACATTTTGCCTAGCATATTGAGGGAGTCCTTGTTGTTTGATGCTTGGAAGTGAGTAGCCCTCATCCAATAGACCATGAAGATTGAAAGGTAAAATAAGGCCATTCATCTTATTGGTGCAATCTTTAAAACCTTTTAGAAGCTCACCTAACTGCTTATTCTCATTGATTTTTCTTTCTGAAAAAAAGCAGACAATCTCACCATTGTTCAATGAGTCTTTAATTAGAGTTAATGTGTTTTCATTGCCATCCCTCGAAATGTCTGTAATCTTAAAGAAGCTCAATAACCATTTGAGATACCATTTGTGGTAATTAGATTTATTTATGACAAAGCGAATGGGGCGAGGACTAGTAATTTGAATTATTGCCCAGTCAAGTTCACTCATTTTATTACCTAGCATGAGTACTGCTCCTTGTGAGGGCATATTGTGGAAGCCATTTACACAGATGCGATAGTGATAAGAGAACATGGGGTCAATGACATAGCGAGTTAAAGATTGGGGCAATTTTAAAACAGTATAGGTGGCACCAACAAGAGTAACTAATGTAAGCCCCTGGAGTATTGCCTGACTACTTATTTCATTTAAGGCTAAAAGCATTGTAGCTATAAGAAAGCTGGCCATAGTAATATTTTGGACCCAGTTATTTCCAGCGAGTATGACGCCTAGCTGCCCAAGTCGAGCCTGAAATTGGATTATTGCGTTGAGTGGAACAATGAATAACCCACCAAATAGGCCAAAAGCAGTACTGGTAACGGCTAAACTAATTTCTGAGCTGGCTTGACTGAGGTATACAAGGCTAATAACTATACCTAATGCACCGAGAGGGATGAGGCTAGTCTCAATATAATCATTTGAGACTTTACCAGCAATAAGTGAACCGAAAATGATGCCAATTCCTGAGCAAGCGAGTAATCCTTGAATAACGATAGTGTTATTAATATCGAATATTTCCTTAGCATAAGCAGGGAAAATGGCTATTATGGTTTGTGATACGCCCCAAAAGAGAGAGAGGCCAATAATTGACAGGCTAATAGCAGGGTCATTTCGGATTAACTTTATATTTTGTTTTAAAGACTCACCCGTACGATATTTTTTCCAATTAAAAGCTTTTTCTTTTGGTGGATGTGTGAAACCAGGAATTTTCTTGGAAAAATAAAGTTCAATCAGGCTACCTAAAACAAGTAGCCAACCAATAGGTGCAATTAATTGAATGATATCTTGCTCATTAGTAAATGTTTTGTTTGCTAAACACATTTCGAATAATATTGAAAATACAAACATACCCAACAATATGGCAATAATTGTCGTTGCTTGAACAAAACTATTGGCCGCTGCTAGATTACCTTTGCCAGCAAGTTCTCTAATATAGCCATACTTTGCGGGTGAATAAAAAGCGCTTTGTATAGCGAGCATAAAAGTCATGGCAAAGGCTAACTGGAACCAACCAAGATAATAAAAAAGAGTGATTAAGAGAGTAATGACCACTGCAGCAGCTGCAGACCATTGCATGATCTTAGTTTTTTTAAAGCGGTCAGAAAGGAAGCCCGTTGGAGTATAAAGTAGGATAAAGGGTAATAAAATTAGACCATTAATAATGGCTGTTAAAATGATTTGTGCAGAGCTATCATAGACTTTAAAGATAGTATTTTGAATGATTATTTTATGACCTAAATCTATGAAAGCATTAAGAAATATCATTGATATAAAAGGAGAGAAACCTGTTTTTTTAACAAATGAAGTCATGGTTTTATCGTATATAATCTTGCGAACTTTTTTGTTCTCTTGCTAAGAGGAAAGAGTAGTGAGCTAGATTAATAGAGTTAGAAATTGTCTGAGAATTAGCCATAACTAATAAGTTAGCATTTAAGATGAAAGGTGGACTGTGACGAGTCTCCCTTTATGTATGCTAATTCTCGCTTTCTAGAAATCGTTCTGCATCTAAAGCTGCCATACAACCAGCACCAGCGGATGTAACAGCTTGGCGATAAATCGGATCGGAAACATCACCGGCTGCAAAAACACCAGGTATGCTAGTTTCTGTACCTTTTCCTATGGTGATATAGCCATTTTCCATTTCAAGTTGGTCGGAAAATATATTAGTGTTGGGTTTATGGCCGATGGCAATGAAAACTCCCTGAACAGGAACTTGTTGCGTATTACCATCGAGGGTACTTTTGATACGGAGTTCTGTGACGCCTGCATCATCACCCTGAACTTCATCAAGTTCATGATTCCATAAAATCTCTACATTGCCTTCTTCTGCTTTTTTGAGTAATCGTGCAGTTAGAATTTTTTCTGAGCGAAAGGTGTCTCGCCGGTGAATTACAGTGACTTTTGATGCTATGTTGGAGAGGTAAAGGGCTTCTTCGACTGCAGTGTTACCTCCACCAACAACGGCAACCGGTTGGTTTTTGTAGAAAAAACCATCACAAGTAGCACAGGCCGAAACTCCTCGGCCTTTGAAGTTTTCCTCAGACTCTAATCCAAGGTACATTGCAGATGCACCTGTTGCAATTATTAAGGCATCACAAGTGTATTGCCCCGAGTCACCGATTAGTTTAAAGGGACGCTTGCTTAGATTCGCTGTATGTATGTGGTCAAAAATGATATCGGTGCCAAAACGTTCAGCATGACGCTGCATTCTTTGCATCAATTCGGGACCTTGAACACCCTCGTCATCACCTGGCCAATTATCAACATCAGTAGTGGTCGTTAATTGGCCGCCTTGCTCGATGCCAGTTATGATGACAGGATCAAGTGCCGCGCGAGCCGCATAAACAGCTGCAGTATAACCAGCAGGTCCAGAACCTAAAATAAGTAGGCGGCTGTGTTTACTTTGGACCATATTGTTCTCCAGTTAGATGAATTGTATGAATCATGTTCTGATTAAAAATTTCCAAATTGATTTTATTAGAATATCAACTGTTTGACAAACAACTTGTTTCGATAATAGCAATTAGACGGTGCAGGGATGATCATTTGGTAAAGTATAATACCTATAAAGCTGTGCTAATATAAAAGGCTAATCTATTGGTGTTATTGGAACTATTAAATTGGCTCAAGCAACTCGAGTGAACAAGAAAGATAAATCAGAAGGAAGCTCTGGCGCAGCAAGCTTTCGCTTGAGGGAAGCAGCGTTAATTTTATCTTTAGCATTGGCGGCTTATTTACTCTTGTCCTTATCGAGCTACCATCCTACCGATCCCGGTTGGTCAACAACTGGCACGAATGATGTTATCGCTAATAAGGGCGGTATTGTCGGAGCGTGGCTAGCTGATGCACTGCTTTATGGGTTTGGATTCCCTGCTTACTTGTCACCTTTAATGTTAGCGTTTAGTGGTTGGTTACTATTTAGCTGGGGCAAGCGAGTTGACTCTGAAGGTGCGGCACATTTCTGGGTGTTAAAAGTTGTCGGCTTAGTAAGTGCTTTGTCGGCTGCGAGTGGCTTGTCAACATTAAGTTTAATGCCATATGCGGATTCTCTACCTTTACGAGCTGGTGGAGTATTAGGAGAACTTGTTGGTAATGGTTTTGTGTCTGTTTTTGGTGCATCAGGCACGACATTACTCTTACTGGCTATTTTGTTGACGGGTATCACTCTATTCACAGGCCTTTCCTGGCTAAGAATTGTTGATAAATTAGGTGCGATGGCCTTAACAATGATGACCTATGTTGCTCGCTGGCTGAGAGAAACAAAAGCGCAACTTGCATCAAAGCAAGTCAAGTTTGAGAGGGCTGAGATCTTTAAGGCTAAAAGTACTAGTCTGGCTAAACCAGCCAAAGTTCGACTAGAACCTACACTGGACAGGCCACAACAAAGCTTACGCGAAGAAAAAGAGCGTCAAGTTCCACTCTTTGAGTCTCATGTGGAAGGCGCAATGCCTGCTTTGGCGATACTAGACATGCCTAGTGTTAGTAAGGGGGGCTACAGTGAAAATGTTTTACAAGCTCTATCACGCCAGGTTGAATTAAAATTAAAAGACTTCGGTGTTGAAGTAGAAGTTGTTGAAGTTCAACCAGGACCTGTTGTTACTCGATTTGAGCTACAACCTGCTCCTGGCATAAAGGTAAGTCGGATTTCAGGGCTGGCTAAAGATTTGGCTAGAGCGATGTCTATTACTAGTGTGCGAGTAGTGGAGGTAATACCGGGTAAGCCTCTAGTGGGGATAGAAATTCCAAATGAACATCGAGATATCGTTCGTTTAAGAGAAATTTTGGCTAGCGCTGATTATGAAAACAGTAAATCAGTATTAGAAATAGCGCTCGGCAAGGACATTGCTGGACGTCCAGTTACTGCTGATTTGGAAAAAATGCCGCATTTACTAGTTGCAGGGACTACAGGTTCAGGCAAATCTGTTGCTGTAAATGCGATGATTTTGAGTTTACTTTATAAAGCTACGCCTGAACAGGTGCGTATGATAATGGTTGACCCCAAGATGCTGGAGTTATCAGTTTATGAGGACATCCCTCACTTATTGACACCAGTTGTGACGGACATGAAAGAAGCTGCCAATGCTCTTCGCTGGTGTGTTGCTGAAATGGAAAGGCGTTATCCTCTGATGGCGGCGATGGGTGTGCGCAATATCACTGGGTTTAATAAGAAAGTAAAAGATGCTATTGAGCGAGGGGAGCCGATTATTGATCCGACCGTTGATCTGGTGCCTGGGGAGCCTGCAGTAACTCTTGAACCCTTGCCTTTTATAGTGGTTATCATAGATGAATTAGCAGATATGATGATGGTGGTAGGAAAACAAGTTGAAGAATTGATCGCACGTTTGGCTCAAAAGGCAAGAGCATCTGGTATTCACCTTATTTTAGCTACTCAGCGTCCTTCTGTTGATGTTATCACTGGCTTAATTAAAGCGAATATTCCAACGCGGATGGCCTTCCAAGTTTCATCACGTATTGATTCACGAACAATTTTGGACCAAATGGGAGCTGAGCAATTACTGGGGCAAGGCGATATGCTTTATCTGCCTCCGGGTTCTGGTTTACCAGAGCGAATTCATGGAGCCTTTGTAGATGATCACGAAGTCCATGCGGTCGTCAAATTCTTGAAAGAGAGTGGTTCCCCAAACTATTTGGAAGAAATCACACAAGGTTTGGAAGAGGATGAAAATAGCTCGGGCATAACTGATGCCAGTGATGGTGAGTCTGACCCTCTATATGATCAGGCTGTAAAGTTAGTAACGGAATCTAGGAGAGCTTCTGTCTCAGGTGTACAGAGACGTTTGAAAATTGGTTACAACCGTGCTTCAAGGATAGTTGAAGCAATGGAAGCAGCTGGTGTAGTTACAGCAATGCGGGCGAATGGAAGCCGTGAAGTTATTGCACCACCGACTCGTGATTAGGAAGCATGGTTTTTTTATAGGTAACGTACATTCAACTTGAATCGTGGTCTGAATAAAAAGTTATCAAGCAACACTACTATCCTGAGGATTGTTATGAATAGTAAAAAAATAGTACAGTCGGTATTGCTGGCTTTGTCATTATTCTTATCACAAACAGTTTTAGCGGGAGATTTAGCTTCAGAAAAGTTAACAATATTTTTACAATCAGTAGTAACTTTTAAAGCGCAGTTTGAGCAAGTAACTTTAGGCCCTAAAGGTGAGGTTATTGAAATAGCAAATGGGGAGTTTACACTTGAACGTCCCGGTAAGTTTCGTTGGGATTACCGCAACCCGTATCCACAAGAAATTGTGGCAGATGGTCTGCGGATTTGGTTTTATGATGTAGATTTAGAGCAAGTAACTGTTATGGCTCAACAGGAAGCTTTAATAGATACCCCAGCCGCCTTGTTATCAGGTGAAACCTTACCTGATGAAAAATATCAAGTAATTGACCTAACATCCAATGATGGTTATCAATGGGTTGAGCTAGTTCCTAAAGGTGCAGATTCAAACTTTCAATCAGTACGCTTTGCATTCGATAACCTAGGCTTACAGCAAATGATAATGCGTGATAGCTTTGACCAATATACGCGTCTAACTTTTAGTGGTACTTCAGAAAACACTCAATTAGATGAGAAAACATTTGTTTTTATAGTACCGGAAGGAATTGACGTAGTCGGTGACTTACAATTATGAGCCTGTTTGAACAAGTTGAAATTCCTACGAGTCGACCATTGGCAGACAGGATGCGGCCAACAGATCTTGAGGGCTACATTGGTCAGCAGCATTTGTTAGCAAAAGGCAAGCCACTTATGCAAGCTATTAGCATCGGGCAGCCACATTCGATGATTTTATGGGGGCCGCCAGGTACAGGAAAAACAACCTTGGCAAAATTGATTGCTGGTTATTGCGATGCTGAATTCATCACGATCTCAGCTGTATTAGCGGGCGTGAAAGATGTTCGGGCTGCGGTTACAAAGGCAGAACAGCTTCAAAAAGAACAGGGACGTAGGACTATATTGTTTGTTGACGAAGTGCACCGTTTTAATAAGTCTCAGCAAGATGCTTTTCTACCTTATGTTGAAAATGGTACGTTTACTTTTATTGGAGCGACAACAGAAAACCCCTCGTTTGAATTGAATAATGCCTTACTTTCTAGGGCTCGTGTTTATATTTTAAGAGGGTTAAAACAAGCAGATCTTCGTGAGATTGCGGATAGGGCAATGGAAGATCCTCTCATGGGGCTTGCTGAGCGTGGTATTACAATCGAGCCAGCACTTCGAGATAAACTGGCTCAAGCTTCTGATGGCGATGGACGTCGAGTGCTTAATTTACTTGAGATTGTTATTGATTTGGCCGACAGCCAAAATCAATCAGCAGTATTAGAGTCTGATTTAGAATCGGTGTTAGCTGATAGCTTACGACGTTTTGATAAAGGTGGTGAGGTCTTTTATGACCAAATTTCTGCCTTACATAAATCGGTAAGGGGCTCATCCCCTGATGCTGCGCTATACTGGCTATGCCGAATGTTAGATGGTGGATGCGATCCTGTTTATTTAATGCGGCGCATAGTTAGAATGGCATCTGAAGATATTGGAAATGCTGACCCTAGGGGATTGCGCATTGCCTTGGATGCCTGGGAAACTTATGAGAAACTGGGCAAGGCAGAAGGAGAGTTGGCAATCGCTCAAGCTGTGTTGTATCTAGCGTGTGCCGCTAAAAGTAATGCTGTTTATAGTGCGTTTAATGCTGCAATGGCAGATGTACGTTCACTAGGTTCCAGTGAGGTACCACTTCACCTTCGTAACGCACCGACCAAGCTGATGAAAGAGTTAGGGTATGCCAAAGAATATCGTTATGCTCACAATGAGCCTGATGCATATGCAGCTGGGGAAAGTTATTTTCCAGAAGATATGCGAGAGCCTAACTACTATCAGCCTGTTAATCGTGGTTTGGAAATAAAAATAGCTGAGAAACTATCTCGATTGAAAGTATTAGATGAAAAGGCTGGGGAAAACGGAAGGTAAATTATTGAATTTGTAAATATATGTCATAACGGGTGTTTTTACTTTCGACAAAAGTGCTCGGCTTATAATCTGTAATAGGGTCTGCTAATTTAGGGCGCTTAACGACCACTCTTTTTTTCGCAGTTTGTAGAGCCATATCTAGTAGTTCTCGGCTATCAGTGTCAGGCCCGACTAATTGATGTAAGAGCTGCATTTCTTTTTTTACGAGAGCAGATTTATGCCTAGTTGGGTACATCGGGTCAATATAAATTACATCGGGCCTTTCTTCAGGTGTTAGTTCAGCTAGATATTGGTGGGCATCAAAGTAGATTAATACCATGCGCTGTGCGATTTGTGTAGTAGTTGGCTCAATGTTTGCCTTGGAAATAGCATCTTCCAACAATGCAGCGATTAGTGGGTTGCGCTCAACTAATGTGACATGACTACCTAGCGTTGCCAACACAAAAGCATCTCTGCCATATCCAGCAGTAGCATCAATAATAGTCGGTATCTTGCCTTTCTTCATGCCAACAGCTTTGGCAAGTGGCTGGCCTCGGCCACCACCAAAACTCCTTCGATGGGCATTTTTTCCCTCTGTGAAATCGATCCGGACTGGTTTGATGAGGCTAGGAGTACGAATTTCTATGTGTTTATTTGAAAAAACAAGTTGATGGTGTGATTTATCGAGGTGTTTTGAAAAAGGCATTGAGAAACGTTTGGCGAGTATCTTCGCTTTTTCCGTATCTGCGTGTAATTCCACAGTAACGCTGTAGTGTGTGGTTAATGTCCTTGTCATATAGGGTTTAGACATCTATTTTGACATTATAAAGTTTGTGCATAGTTTGAGTTATCACTTTTACTGGATTTTATTATCATATTGCATTGTTGGACAAAAGTCGTTTTAACATTACTTTAGTTGACTTAATCACTCATATTCTTGAGAATTAAGAGACTTATACATTCATAATTTTTGCTTGGAGGCTTTGTGCCACTAATAGAAATCCGAGATTTACATTTTAGCCGTGGAGATAGGGCTGTTTTCCGAGGTATAGATCTAGATATTTACCAAGGTAAAGTCACGGCTTTCATGGGTCTAAGCGTTACAGGTAAGACAACGTTACTCCGCCTTATGGGTGGCCAATTTGCTCCAGACCAAGGGACGATAAAGGTTGATGGTCAGGATGTTCATAAGATGACCCATGCGCAATTGTACGAATTGCGTAAGCGAATGGGTATGTTGTTTCAAAAACCAGCATTAGTTTTAGAGCAAGTGATTGGCCAGGTTCTTTTTAGTATAGCTGAAGGTGATTAAATGATGCTTAAAGGTTTTTTTAAAGCGCATTGGCTAATTTTATTTATGATTTTGCCATTTTTTTTGATGCAATCAATGGTTTTTGCTCAAGTGCCTTTGCCTCAAGCCATCATTAAAGCTTCTTCTGACCAAATGCAGCAAGCTCTAAAAGATAATAAGGCGACAATAGAAAAAAACCCCTCATTCGTTTATGGCCTAGTTAATAATATTTTGCTGCCAAATTTTGATTTTTCAAAAATGTCAAAATTAGCACTAGGTAAAAATTGGCGTAAAGCTAGTGAAGCTCAGCGGGAGAGGTTTATTGGAGAGTTTCGTCTACTGCTAGTAAGAACTTATTCGACAGCGATGCTGGAATTTATTGATGGCGACATTGTATTTCTTCCTTTCCGTGGTGACTTAGCTAAAAAAAGGGTCAAAGTGAAGATGGAAATTGCACGACCAGGCGGTCCCTCTATTCCTATGGCTCTGTCTATGTTCTTCAATAAACAAAAGAAATGGATGGTTTATGATGTCAAAATTGATGGTATTAGTTTAGTGACTAACTATCGTTCGACATTCGCGACAGAAATTCGTAATAATGGAATGGATAAACTTATCGATAATTTATCGACTCGCAATCAAAAAGTGAAGTTATGAACCGGACTGTTTCGATAAGTTTAGAAGCATCATCAAAAACAATTTTGGTGATTGGTGAACTGACCTTTACAACAGTCGCTTCTGTTCTCAATGAAGCATCTGATATAAGCTCATCACCTTCCTGAACAAACGCTTGCGATTGCATCATCGAGTGGTTTGGATGAATTGTTACCAGTGGCATAAATAAGTAGTTTCATAAAATGAAGTGGAAGTAATAATGGAAGCATTAGACATAAAAAAACTGATCGTAGCAGGCTTACCTGATGCAATAGTCGAAGTATCAGGTGATGATGGCCAACATTTCGAGGCTCATGTAAAAAGCGCTTCTTTTGAGGGAAAGGGCTTAGTGGCCCAGCATAAAATGGTCTATGCCACCTTAGGGACAAGTTTTGAGGGTCCTCTACATGCTTTATCTTTAAAGACCTCTTCACTTAGTTGAGCAAACACAAGGTATGAGGAATATCGAGATTACATGGATAAATTAATCATCACTGGCGGAGTTTCTCTTGATGGGGAAATTCGTATTTCTGGAGCCAAAAATGCGGCATTACCTATTCTTATGGGAGCATTGTTATCAGACTCGCCAGTTCGCATTGGTAATGTGCCACATTTGCACGATATTACTACGACATTAGAGTTATTAGGTCGTATGGGTGTGACAATAACAGTCGATGAGCGTTCGGGAGTAGTCGTTGACCCTTCTACTTTAAAAGACACCGAAGCAGCATATGATTTGGTGAAGACAATGCGGGCATCTATTTTAGTGCTGGGTCCTTTATTGGCAAAGTTTGGTAAAGCTGATGTGTCTTTACCAGGCGGTTGTGCGATTGGTTCTCGACCTGTCGATCTACACTTGCGTGGTTTAGAGGAGATGGGTGCTAAAATTAAAGTAGAAAATGGATATATCCGAGCTACAAGTGGAAGTGGTTTGAAGGGCGCACATTTAATGATGGATCAAGTGACTGTTACTGGCACTGAGAATTTAATGATGGCTGCAACCTTAGCAGAGGGTAAAACAATTATAGAAAATGCCGCACGGGAACCAGAAGTAGTAGATCTTGCTAATTACCTCAATTCTATGGGGGCTGATATCACTGGTATGGGGAGTTCGAAGATAATAATAAATGGTGTTAAGTCACTGAGAGGTACGGAATATAATATTTTACCAGATCGTATCGAGACAGGTACTTACCTAGTTGCTGCAGCTATGACCCGTGGTAAAGTAAAGTTAAAAGATACCGATGCAAAACAGTTGGAATCGGTTTTATTGAAGCTTAAAGAAGCAGGAGCTGTGATTGCTGTAGGTGATGATTGGATCACTTTAGATATGGAAGGCAAGCGACCCAAAGCAGTTAATATTCGAACAGCGCCTTACCCTGCTTTCCCTACTGATATGCAGGCACAGTTTACGGCTTTAAATAGCGTTGCTGAGGGGTCAGCCACAATTGCTGAAACAGTTTTTGAAAACCGGTTTATGCATGTGCAAGAGATGCAGCGTATGGGCGCTGATCTTCAAATCCAAGGTAATACGGTGATGAGTAATGGTGAAGGTAGGCTGACAGCTGCTCCGGTAATGGCAACAGATCTTCGGGCATCAGCATCTTTAGTTCTAGCGGCTTTGGTAGCTGATGGAGCAACAGTAGTCGAGCGAATATATCATATCGACCGCGGTTATGAATGTATAGAAGAAAAACTACAACAATTAGGGGCTAAGATTCGTCGTGTCCCTAGTTCAGCTTGAGGCCGAATTAGTTATGTCAGACATACTCACTTTAGCCCTGTCGAAAGGGCGGATTTTCGAAGAAACATTACCATTACTTAAGGCTGCGGGTATAGAGCCTATCGACGATCCTGAAACTAGTCGGAAACTAATTTTAGATACAAATCAGCCCGATGTACGTTTGATTATTGTAAGAGCATCTGATGTCCCTACCTATGTAGAGTATGGAGGTGCTGATTTGGGTATAGCCGGTAAAGATGTATTGCTTGAACACCCAAATGCAGAGCTCTATGAGCCAGTTGATTTAAAGATCGCATGCTGTAAATTGATGACGGCTGGAAAAATAGATGAAGGACAAATCAAAGGGCGTTTAAAAGTCGCGACAAAATTCGTTGAAAGTACGCGCCGTTTTTATGCGTCTCAAGGGCAGCAGGTTGATATTATTAAACTATATGGGTCAATGGAGCTAGCCCCTCTAGTTGGCTTGGCTGACCGTATTGTTGATGTTGTCGATACGGGAAATACTCTGCGTGCGAATGGTTTAGTTCCAATGGAGCATATTGCGGATATTAGTTCACGATTAGTGGTCAATAAAGCATCAATGAAAATGAAACATGCAAGGATTCAAATATTTATTGACCGAGTTCGTAAGGCAATAGAAGAACAATAATGATTAATATCAAACAATTAACTACTGAGTCTAAAAATTTTCAGCAGGAGCTTAAAGCAGTATTAGCATGGGATGCTTCCACTGATACCGGTGTTGCGGATATAGTAAAAGCAATATTAACAGATGTAAAAACACGTGGTGATGCAGCTGTTTTGGATTATAGTCGCCAGTTTGATCATGTTGTTGCTGAGTCGATGGGTGATTTGGAATTATCATTATCTGATGCAAAAAAGGCACTGGGCCGTATTCCAGTTTCGCAACGTACAGCTTTAGAAGCAGCAGCTAGTCGTGTGCGCTCTTATCATGAGCATCAAAAACAAGAATCTTGGACTTACACAGAAGCTGATGGAACTGTTTTGGGTCAACAAATAACGCCGCTTGACCGAGCCGGGCTATATGTTCCAGGTGGTAAAGCATCTTATCCTTCATCAGTATTGATGAATGCGATCCCAGCTAAAGTAGCAGGTGTTGATGAATTGATTATGGTTGTGCCAACACCTGGTGGTGAAGTTAATGATTTAGTATTGGCAGCCGCGGCAATTGTAGGGGTAGATCGTATTTTCGCTATTGGTGGTGCTCAGGCAGTCGCTGCATTAGCCTACGGAACAGAAACTATCCCACAGGTCGATAAGATTGTGGGGCCTGGTAATATTTATGTATCGACGGCAAAAGGTATGGTCTTTGGTGCAGTGGGTATTGATATGATTGCCGGGCCATCAGAAATATTAGTAGTTTGTGATGGGAAAACTGATCCAGATTGGATTGCAATGGACTTGTTTTCTCAAGCTGAACATGATGAAGATGCACAATCAATTTTAATCTCACCTGATGCAGAATTTTTACAAGCAGTACACGAGGCTATAAATCGTCTATTGCCGTCAATGGAACGTGAAGCTATTATTAAGACCTCATTATCTAGAAGAGGAGCTCTGATTCAGGTAAAAAGTATGGATGATGCTATTGATGTTATTAATTTTATTTCACCAGAGCATCTAGAGTTATCAGTTGATAACCCTATGGTCATGGCAAAAAAAGTACGCCATGCAGGTGCTATTTTTATGGGCCGCTACACGGCTGAAGCGTTGGGTGATTACTGTGCGGGACCAAATCATGTTCTACCTACGTCAAGAACGGCTAGATTTAGTTCTCCACTGGGTGTCTATGACTTTCAAAAGCGTTCGAGTTTGATTCAAGTGTCTAAAGAGGGTGCTCAAAATTTGGGCAAGTTAGCTTCGGTGTTAGCCCGTGGTGAAGGTCTTACGGCCCATGCCCGATCAGCAGAATATCGTATTAAGGACTGAAACGAATGAGTAAATTTTGGAGTTCAATCGTACATCAGTTGGACCCTTATACACCGGGTGAACAACCCAAAGGGAACAATTTAGTAAAGCTTAATACAAATGAAAACCCCTACGGGCCATCACCTAAAGCCTTAGCTGCTATTGATGCATATACAGGAGATCGTTTACGTTTATACCCAGATCCAAATTCAAATGATTTAAAAAAAGCTATTGCAGATTATTATGAAATCGCTATTAATCAAGTCTTTGTTGGTAACGGTTCTGACGAGGTTTTAGCTCATATTTTTCAAGGGTTGTTTCAACAGTCATCACCTTTATTATTTCCTGATATAACTTATAGTTTTTATACGGCTTTTTGTGGTTTGTACAATATAGATTACGAATTGATTCCGCTAGATAGTGGCTTCAAAATCAATGTTTCTGACTATGTACGAAATAATGGTGGAATAATTTTTCCTAACCCCAATGCACCAACAGGTTGTTTGTTAGCATTGCATGAGATTGAGAGCTTATTAAAAGCTAACACTGAATCTGTTATTGTGGTGGATGAGGCTTATATTGACTTTGGAGGCGAGAGTGCAGTTACTCTAGTAAACCATTTCCCTAATTTATTGGTTACGCAGACTTTATCTAAATCGCGCTCTTTAGCTGGGTTACGTATTGGCCTTGCGGTGGGGAATCCCGAGCTGATCGAGGCCTTAGAGCGAGTGAAAGATAGTTTTAATTCATACCCACTTGATAGTTTGGCTATAGTCGCTGGTGTTGCTGCATTCTCGGATGTTGATTACTTCAAAAGTACTTGTGAACGAGTGATTCAAAGCCGAGTGAGTATGGCAAGAGACCTTACAAAAATGGGCTTTAATGTCATTCCATCTGCAGCAAATTTTCTGCTCGTTAAACATGAAGCTCATGGCGGGGCAATGTTAGCAGAGGGGTTGCGAAATCAAGGTGTTATTGTTCGTCATTTTCAGCATGATAGAATTTTTCAATATCTTCGTATTACTATAGGAAGTGCACAAGACAACAATAGGTTATTAACGGTATTGAGTAGCTTGATTTCTTAATAATAGATTACTGCTTTAATTATGGCCTTAATTTTTTTGGGTTGGGTATTAGTTGGACTCTTTGTTATCTAGATACCAAATAAGAAGATATATTTGAATAATTCAGAACACATTATTTTATTTTTGGTTTCATTGTTCGCAAATACTTTTTCAGCATTTAGTGGCGGTGGTGCTGGCTTAATCCAGTTTCCTATTTTACTTTTTCTGGGACTATCTTTTGGTGTTGCTTTAGCTACACATAAAATCGCGAGCGTTGCTCTAGGTATTGGTGCTGCGCTCCGCTATTTATCAGATAGTGTGTTAGATCAGAGATTTGTAGCCCTAATGATTTTTTTTGGCCTACCCGGTGTTATTTTGGGTGCGAGTGTAATCTTACTGGTACCAGATAGATTTGCAGAAATAGGATTAGGGGTGTTGATTGGCAGTTTAAGTATTTATTCGATATTTAAACCTGAACTTGGACAGAATTATTTTCCAAAGAATCGTAAGCGGACTGGGATGTTGATAGGTGGTATTGTTTTATTTTTCCTAGGAGTACTAAATGGTTCTTTAACTTCCGGTACAGGGCTATTTGTTACATTATGGTTGGTGATATGGTTTGGTATGGATTATCAGCGAGCAGTAGCATATACCTTGGTTATGGTCGGTTTTTTTTGGAATTTCAGTGGCGCTATAACATTAGGACTCTTAAGTGAAATTCGTTGGAGTTGGTTGCCTGCACTAATACTGGGCTCATTTATAGGTGGTTATCTTGGTTCTCATATGGCGCTTCACTATGGGAGCGCTTGGATTAAACGTGCCTTTGAAGTAGTAACACTATTGATTTCAATTAGGTTGTTGTTTGGCAATTAAAAATCAGACTTTACACCGTATTGATTCCTGTACGCTTTTACTGCATGTAAATGAGCGACTAAAGCTCGATCATTTTCTAAGTAAGCGAGTAAGTCATCTAGACAAATGAGACTAATTACTGGAATCTTGTACTCTTGTTGAACCTGTTGGATGGCAGACTGTTCAGTCTGTCCCTTTTCTTGTCGGTCTAATGCAATTATAACGCCAGCAGGCCAAGCGTTTTTTGCCTTGATAATAGTGACAGATTCACCAACGGAAGTGCCAGCAGATATAACATCATCAATAATGAGAACTTTGCCTTTTAGTTCAGCACCAACGAGCTGGCCCCCTTCTCCATGATTCTTGAGTTCTTTACGGTTAAAAACATAAGGCACATCTCTCTGATAATGTTCTGCTAGAGCAATGGCAGTTGATGAAGCAAGTGGAATGCCTTTATAGGCTGGACCGAAAATTAAATTAAACTCGAGATTCTTTTCAACAATGGCTTGGGCATAGAACTGGCCTAATCGAGCTAAGCTTGCACCGGTATTAAATAAGCCGCTATTGAAAAAATAGGGGCTGACGCGACCTGATTTCAATGTGAAGGAGCCAAAGCGGAGGACTCCTGTTTCAAGAGCAAATTTAATGAACTGTTGTTGAAAAGTTTTCATACTGTTGATTTCTTGATTTGATAAAGTGCTATTTCACCAAGTAAGTTTGGTGCGAGTTTAATACGCAGAGAGTCCTTGTGTGAATGATTAAGAATACTTCGTTTAATAATAGTAACGTGCTTTTCTGCGGAGAGCTTTTCAAAGTCTTTAATGGTACATAAGTGAATATTTGAGTTGTCAAACCAGGAATCTGGCAGTGTCTTAGATACAGGCATTTGACCACCAAAAGCTAACTGTTTTCTGCATTGCCAATGACCAAAATTCGGAAAACCGATAATTGCTTGTTTACCTACGCGAATAATTTCATCGAGTAGAAAGTCTGGACGTTTCACAGCTTGTAACGTTTGGGATAAAATCACGAAGTCAAAGCTTTGATTAGAAAATTGAGGCAAGCCCAGATCTAGATCGGCTTGAATAACATTTACTTTTGATTCGATGCAACCTGCGATTTGACTATTGTCAATTTCAAGGCCATATCCAGTGACATTACGTTGTTGTAGAGAGTTTAGTAGGCTTCCATCTCCGCAACCAAGGTCAAGCACCCGAGCACCATCTGGGATCCAATCATGGATAATTTGTAAGTCAGTTCTTAATTTATTCATGGCTCTTCTTCGCTTGCTATTCTTTTCATATAAGTGCGGACTATCTGATGGTATCGGGTAACAGGCAATAAAAAGGCATCGTGGCCCTGTGTAGCCTCTATTTCTGCATAAGTCACAGACTTGTTTGCACTAAGCAATGCGTTAACTATTTCATGCGATCGTTCAGGTGAGAATCGCCAGTCAGTAGTAAAAGAAATGACTAGAAATTTAGCCTGAACTTCTGAGAGAGTTTTAGCGAGGTTATCATTAAAATGTTTTGCCGGATCAAAGTAGTCCAAGGCTTTGGTCATTAGTAGGTATGTATTTGCATCGAAATGCTCAGCGAATATTTCACTTTGATAACGCAAGTAACTTTCAACTTGGAACTCAACATCGTAATCGTAATTAAGTCTATCGTGGCGTAACTCTCTGCCAAACTTTTCTCCCATCGCTTCACTAGATAAATAAGTGATGTGACCGAGCATTCTGGCTAGTCCCAAACCTTTCATCGGGGCAGTATTATGCTCTACATAGTGACCATCATGAAAGTCTGGGTCCCCTTTTATCGCTGTTCTTGCAACTTCATTGAATGCAATATTTTGTGCTGAAAGCTTTGATGCGGCAGCGATAACGATGGCATGGCGTATTCGATTGGGTAGGCTAATTGCCCATTGTATCGCTTGCATACCCCCTAAACTTCCACCGACAATAGCTGCCCATTGTCCTATGCCGAGTTTATCTGCTAGGACTGCTTGACTATTAACCCAATCAACAACTGTAATGATAGGAAAATCTGGCCCGTAGGGTTTTTGAGTGCTTGGATTGATGCTGGTGGGCCCCGTTGATCCATGGCATCCGCCTAAATTATTGAGACATACTACAAAAAAAAGGTTCGTATCAATTGCTTTTCCAGGCCCAATTAAGTTGTCCCACCAACCGGCCCTTTTATCTTCGAGATTGTGATATCCAGCTGCATGATGATCACCAGACAATGCGTGACATATGAGGACAGCATTGGATACCTGAGTATTAAGTTCACCATAAGTTTCATAGACAAGGTCGTATTGCATAAGCATACGGCCACTTTCAAGCGATAGAGGAGTATCTATATGGATGAATTGTGGGATAACCAGACCGACTGAATCGACTGGTATTGAGTCAGGCATGTATGCTTATTCCTTAAGTGAATTTGTTAAAAGTCTAAATAGTGTTGGCCATTTGTGCAATAAGAACATAGAGATTAAAAGGTCACAAGGAGTATAGGTATGATAAGCATGGACATTACCTGAAGGCCTAGTACAACAATTAGTGGTGATAAATCAAGGCCACTCATAATGGGTAACTTTTGTCTTATTGGGCGAAGTAATGGCTCATTCATACTACGAATAAGTGGGGTGACGTGATTTGGGGTGTGGGGTGGAACGACCCAACTCAAGAATACTTCTATGATAATACTGAAGGTGAAGAGTGTGATAAAGAGAGTAAAGACATCAGCTATTAACCAGCCCAAGAAAAAACCTTGATGATTTGGGGTGGACTGTAATGAACTGATTAAAAATAGTTTGATGAAAGTTAAAGAGAATAATAATATAATTGTTGCTGTATCCCACTTACCAAAAGAGGGGAAAAAGCGGCGTAATGATTTTACCGGGGTTTGAGTTGTTTTAATGATGAGTTGCACTAATGGATGACCGGACTCCCATTGTGCCCATTGCATAATTAGTCTTAAGGCAATGATAGTAATATAAATACTAAACAGGATATCAATTAAAAATATTAGGGGGTTACTTAGGTAATTATTAGGCATGATCTTCACCTAATTGATTAGCTAACTCTCGAGAGCGCAATGCAGCAGCAGTCATTGCATTTTCAAATAAGCCGGGTAAGCCACCATCTTCAAGTTCATTGATAGCACGTTCTGTTGTGCCGTCAGGAGAGGTAACGCGAGCCCGAAGGCTTGCAGTTGAGTCGTCACTTTCTAATGCCATTTTAGCGGAACCAAATGCTGTTTGTAGGCAGAGTAGTTGAGCGGTTTCAGCATCCAAACCTAATTTGATGGCAGCAGCTTCCATTGCTTCCATTACAAAAAAGAAATAAGCAGGACCACTGCCTGACAATGCGGTGACGGCATCAATCTGTGCTTCATCGTTAACCCAGAGGGTTAACCCGACAGATCGTAAAATGAAATCAGCTAATTCATGCTGTGTTGCCGTTACATGAGGGTTGGCATATAAAGCAGTTGCTCCAGCTTGAATGAGTGCTGGCATATTAGGCATTGTTCTTACAATGGCCGAATCAGGCTGGTTTAACCAACGTTCAAGGTCATCGAGACGTATGCCTGCTGCGATGGATATCAATAAAGTGCCAGGTTTCCAGTGTGATGAAAGCTGTTTGATGAGACCTTGTAATTGATGAGGTTTTACAGCTGCAATAATGACATCACAGGACTGTATAGCTTCATAATTATTGTCAAATGTCAGCACTGAATGGGTTTTAGTAAGCGTCGTCAGGCGAAGGGGCTCAGAGTCTGCAACGTGAATATATTTTGGATCAAAGCCACTAGCAGTTAAGCCACCGATTAAGCTGAACGCCATATTACCAGCACCTAAGAATGCAATTTTACAATCATTCATTACCTGCTTCCAATACGTTGTGAAATAGAAGTATTCAGTTTACTTGACCTGATGAGGGTTTTGTAGTTCTTTGACCAAATATAGCGCTTCCAATACGAATCATTGTACTACCCTCAGAAATTGCAGTCGTCATATCATTAGACATTCCCATTGAGAGGGTATCTATTGATGGATATTTAGCACAAAGCTGTTGATAAATTGTATGAGCCTTATGAAAACTGTGACGTTGATGTTCTATATCATCTGTTTTACTGGGAATAATCATAAGACCGCGTAGTGTTAGATTGTCGAGCAAATCAATTTGTTCAGCTAGGGGTATGATAGCATTCTCATTTATGCCTGATTTGCTTTCTTCGTTATCAATATTTACTTGAATGCATATATTCAGAGGAGGGAGGTCTGTGGGGCGTTGCTTAGATAAGCGTTGTATTATTTTAGAACGATCTACGCTATGTACCCAATCAAAATATTGGGTGATATCTTTGGTTTTATTAGATTGAATTGGTCCTATAAAATGCCAAATTAAATTAAGGTCTTGTAGTTGTTCTATTTTAATGAGGGCTTCTTGAAGGTAGTTTTCGCCAAAATTTTGTTGGCCTGCCGACGCAAGCTCGCGTATCTGTTCTGATGGCCATGTTTTACTAACGGCTAACAACTGGATGCTTCGAGAACTACGATTATTGTTTTTTGCTGTTATCTCAATAAGATCTAGGATTTTTGCATGGTTTTTTAGGATTGTCATGTTGTAAGCCAACTATAAAGAATAATATCTTTTTAGGAATATTACGTTATAAAACGCAATTTATCTCTTTTTTTAAACGTTCAGGCGACGTGTTTTAATATTACAGAGTTATTAACTTTCAGTACAAATAAGTAGAATATCTGAACTAGTTATAAAGTGGTGCGCCTGACAGGAATCGAACCTGTGACCTTCAGTTTCGGAAACTGACACTCTATCCAACTGAGCTACAGGCGCAATATATTCTTAGATGATAAATCGAAATAATCATTGGGGAGCTGGATTATACGTGTAACTAAGATCCTGTGCCACATAGGTTAGCTTTAAAGCATTTGTAGTGGAAGGTCATCCTTTAGTGGTGTTCTTGGGCGAGTTTTTAGTTTCTAGACATTGTTGTGTGCTTAACTAGCTTGGTCCTCAGGGTAAAACCATTGGTTAAGTTGCTTTATAGCCTCCTGTTTCCCTTGTTGGTTAAGGGATGAAAAGAGTTGGACACTGGCTAATAATTCTTTTTTTTGTAGTTCCTTATTGACAAGGAGTAAACAAGAATTTGCAGCTCCCCGTTTTAATTTGTCTGATTTAGTCAGCAGGATATGAACTGATAATTCTGCATTATTAGCCCACTTTATCATTTGTAAGTCAAACTCTTTGAGGGGGTGACGAATATCCATCATTAAAACAAGGCCGCGCAATGATTGCCTTGTTTCAAGATATTTACCTAGCGTTTGCTGCCAGCGAATTTTGACCTTTTCGGGCACTTTTGCATAGCCATAACCAGGGAGATCGACCAAGCTACGGATCTCATCAAGATTGAAAAAGTTGATCATCTGGGTTCGGCCTGGAGTCTTACTAGTGCGTGCGAGTGATTTCTGGTCTGTAATGGTGTTAATAGCACTGGATTTCCCGGCATTTGAACGGCCAGCAAATGCAACCTCGATACCTTCATCAACCGGAAGCTCGGACAATTGCGTGGCACTTATTGTGTATTGTGCTTGTCTATATGGATGAGACATGAGGAGCCTTTAAATAAATCAATATGCAATATTTTACATGGGCATTGCCGGTGGGAAAAATTTTTTCAGTCGATGCAGTGCTGTGAGTGCGGTCATATTACTGTTTGAAAAACGATCTTGAGAGGGTATAGAAAGCTGTAAGGTGCAAATAAAACCCAATATAGGGTAGCATATCTCAGGATTAGCTAAATGTATTCAAAATGTGGAAAGCATAATGAAAAAATGGTTGTTAGCGATAATAATGAGCTTTGTAGTAGTTACTTTACCGAGTTTTGCGGCAGGTGACATTGCTGGAGGTAAAGTGATATCGGCTCAATGTGCAGCATGTCATGGTGTTGACGGTAATAGCTCGGAGCCCTCTTTTCCAAAATTGGCAGGGCAGGGAGAAGGGTATTTGTATAAGCAATTGTTAAATTTTGCATCTGGAACAAGGGAAAGTCTTATCATGGGGCCTATGGTTGCTGACATATCAGCAAAGGGTTTAGCTGACCTTTCAGCTTATTATGCATCAATGCAATCTAAGCCTGAGTCAGTTTCTGAAGGATTATTGGAGTTGGGTCAAAAGCTATATCGCGCGGGTAATAAAGAAACTGGAGTCCCAGCCTGTATGTCATGTCATGGGCCCCGTGGTGCCGGTATACCAGCAGCTAGGTGGCCAGCATTGTCAGGTCAGCATGCTCGTTATGTTGAGATGCAATTGGAAGCTTTTTCTCAAGGTGATCGTAACAATGACCCTAATGATATGATGCGTGATACTGCATCGAGATTATCAGCCGATGAAAAAAAGGCTGTAAGCGCCTACATTTCAGGGCTGAACTAAAGATTAGTATTAAATTTGAAAGTCGAGCAAGGCTAAAAAATGCCGACTCTTATGTATATTTTCGATATATATTATCGAATTTGAACGGTTTCTCATTATATGTCTGACATTAAAGCTACAAATAACCCGTACCAATTATTCCGTCGTCGCTTACTTTTATTAATGGGCTCGATGGACTTAGCTATTACATTGCTATTGGCCCTAGCAGTTGCTTCTGTTATTGGTACTCTGTTGCAGCAAAACCAGCCATATGCTGATTATCTAATCAAGTTTGGTCCTTTCTGGTTTGAGGTATTTGAGGCTGCAGGTTTATACGATGTTTATAGTGCCTTGTGGTTTTTGATAATTTTAGCCTTATTAGTACTTTCAACAACGGTATGCGTAACTCGCAATGCACCGAGCATGATCAAGGATATGTGGAGCTTGCGTACCCATGTCCGCGAAAAGTCATTAAGGGTGATGCACCACAATGCACAGTGGTCAGTTAATTTACCAAGTGAAGACGCTGTTCTAGCACTAGAGAAAGGGCTTGCAGAAGAAGGATATCGCGTCAGAAAAACAGTAAAGGATGAGGGGCTTTTATTATCTGCTATGCGAGGAGGCTTAAACCGTTTGGGTTACCTTTTTACACATATTGCTATCATCGTGATTTGTATTGGGGGATTACTGGATAGTAATTTGCGAGTTAAATTTGCAGAATGGCAAGGTGATTTAAAAGTGGAAACACGGGACTTAGCAACGAATGATGTCCCAGCACAGAGTCGTTTGCCTGTAGGAAACCAGGCTTTTCGCGGCAGTATTCAAATCCCTGAAGGCCGAACAGCTAATGTCGTTTTTTTAGCGTTACGTGATGGTTATTTAGTACAGGAATTACCTTTTGCATTAAAAGTGGAAGACTTTCGAATAGAACATTACGCTACTGGTCAGCCAAAGTCATTTGAAACAGATCTAATTTTGTATGATAAAGATTTACCTGAGCCACTGAAAACTACTATTGCTGTTAACCACCCTCTTATTCACAAAGGATACTCTATTTACCAGTCGAGCTTTGCTGATGGTGGCTCCAATCTTACTATGGAAGCATGGCCATTGGGTGACCGTTCGGATCAGGGTGTGGCCAGTTTTGAAGGCAAAGTGTTTGAAAAGCTTCAAATGAATTGGGGAGGGGAAAGCCTTCGTCTAGAAATAAACTCATTCAGGCCATTTAATATCAACCCAGATCCGACGGAAGAAGAGCCTGAGAGGCTTCGAAACTTTGGACCTAGTTTTGGGTTTAAATTACGAACAGCTACTGGTGAAGCTAAAGAATATGTGAATTATATGGCTCCAGTGATGAGAGAGGGTAGAGCCTTCTACTTAAGTGGTGTGAGGTCCAGTCCCGCTGAAGATTTTGGTTATCTTTATTTACCGATAGATCGTCAAGGTGGTTTAAAAACATTTACTCAGTTTTTACAGAGATTACATGACAAAACTGCTGTCGAAGAAGTCTCAAGGCAGATGATGGAAGAAACATTATCTCAGATGTCTGATAAATCTGACGCCCGCATGCAAGTGAGCTTGCAGGAAACACTTACAACATTAGTGACGATGTATCTTCGTGGTGGTTTTACGGAAGTGAGCCAGTTTATTGAAACCTCTCTACCTGAGAACCAGCGTGAAAAATTGGGTCCTGCTTATTTGAGTATGTTGCGCGAAATGCTGGCAAGGCTATATTTTATGGATAAGGAGCAAACGAATCCGGTCACTGAGGCTGAATTATTATTCTTACAAGATGCAGCCGATACAATTGGTAGCTTATCTCGTTACGGCTCACCAGTTTATCTATCCTTAAGAGATTTTGAGCATGTTCAGGCTAGCGGTTTACAGATAGCACGTACACCAGGTAAGTCCACAGTTTACCTGGGTTGTGCTTTATTGATTGCAGGTGTTTTTATCTTATTTTACTTGCCACAAAGGCGTTTTTGGGCTTTGGTCAAACAAAAAAATGGTGGAAGTGAGATAATTTTAGCTGGTATGAGTAATCGTAATCCACGTGATTTTGATATGGTTTTCAATTATATTGCGACAAAGTTAAAACGTGCGGTTGGGAACTCTGATACTTGATAATGTTCTGATGGAATGGGTACAAACATAGTGATGAGTAAATAATGACAAATTATGAAACAATGATGAATAGAGAGAGTAGTTCGACAGTAGTTCAAGGGTCATGGTGGCTATTGATGCTATTGGCGGCGAGTCTGCTATTTTCAGTGTATGGGCCACTTTTTGATATATATGAGGTAGGGATTGTCATTTTTACTGCGGCAGGAATGGCTTTATTAGGTCAAAACTGGCCGGGTTTTCGGATACATATAGTTGCAGTAACAGGCTTAAGTTTAATCGCTATACAGCTCTACGGTGGTGACTTAGCCGCACCAGAAACAAGTTTCTTTTTAAATTACATTCTTGCTAGCCAATCTGCAATTATGTGGATGAGTGCATTGTTTGTGATGGCTACATTTGCCTATTTTATAGGTTTGTTTTCACGCTCTGAGTTTACGGAAAAAGTGGGGTCAGCTATGACCTGGCTGGCTACTACACTTGGGATGGTTGGTTTAATGGTCCGTTGGAGAGAGTCGTATCTAATTGGTGCTGATGTAGGCCATATTCCTGTAAGTAATCTCTATGAAGTCTTTATACTATTTGCAGTAATAACTGCGTTAATCTATTTATTTTATGAACGACGCTATCAGACGAGAGCTTTAGGTGGTTTTGTTCTGTTAGTAATCAGTGCTGCTGTAGCTTTTCAGCTCTGGTATACATTTGGCCGTAATGCGGCTGAAATTCAACCTCTTGTCCCTGCGTTACAAAGTTATTGGATGAAGATTCATGTGCCTGCAAACTTTGTTGGCTACGGTGCTTTTTCAATGGCTGCGATGATTGGCTCTGCATACTTGATTACCTCTTGGGCTCGTAAAGTAAAACCAGATGGTTTAATGTCAACAGTAATGCCTGACTTAATTGTTATGGAAGATTTGATTTATAAATCGATCGCGCTCGGCTTTGCATTTTTCACCGTAGCCACAGTATTAGGGGCCTTGTGGGCAGCTGAAGCATGGGGTGGGTATTGGTCTTGGGATCCTAAAGAAACTTGGGCGCTTATTGTCTGGTTGAATTATGCGGCTTGGTTGCATATGAGAATGATAAAAGGTTGGCATGGTAGGCCAATGGCATGGTGGGCTGTTATCGGTTTATTTGTCACCTTGTTTGCCTTTTTAGGAGTTAATATGTTTTTGGGTGGCTTACACTCATACGGTGAGCTATAAAACCTAAATTATAGGAATTGGGTAGGATGATAAAAAGAATAAAAGTATTATTAGTTTTGGTGTTATCTTTTAGTACAATGTTTGCCATAGCATTACCTGCAACTTATATGGATGATGTGCACTATAAGAAAAACATAGAACGCCTTGCGGTAAGTAACAATAAGTCTATAGATGTACTAGAACTGTTCATGTACACCTGTCCACATTGTTATCATTTAGAGCCTGAAGTAGAGGATTGGAAGAGGTCTACAGATGAAAGTGTGAATTTCGTTCAAGTACCGGCTGTTTTTAGTCTCAGACAAGTACCATTTGCTAAGGCATTTTACGCAGCAGAAGCATTAGGCTACTCAGAAAAATTACATCCCTTATTTTTTGAGGCTATTCATGAAGATGGCCTACAACTAGTAACAGAAATACAAATACTCGATTATGTTGCTAGACAGGGTGTGGATAGGCAAACCTATGAAAAGATGATGAAGTCTTATACTGTAAAAATGAAAGTGAAAAAAGCAACCGCAGTTACTAAGAAATCGGGTATCACTGGCGTCCCCGCCTTTGTTGTCAATGGTCAGTATCACACAAGTGTACCGATGGCCGGTGGTGTGGAAGAGCTTTTCAGGGTGGTTGATTATTTAATTGGTAGTAGTTCAAATTAAGTTATGGTTACATTAGAAGGTTTCGAGGCACTATTTCATTACCTAGCATTCTAAAAATGAAGTCTAAAATTCAGTTATAAAGCAGGAGGGAGATTTTGTTGTCCTGTTCCTGTGACGCTTCCCCCTTGCTCTTGAAACTTGTCCGCGATGCTATCTTGATTTGCGTACAATATAATGTCGTAGTACCGGCGAATGTTTTTAATATAGTTGACTGGCTCACTTCCTCGAGCGTAACCATGTTTGGTCTTGCTGTACCATTTCTTCTTACTCAATAGCGGTAAATATTTTTTGACGTCAGGCCAATGGTCTGGGTTTTCACCAAACTGTTCCGTCAAGATACGAGCATCTTGCAAATGGCCAAAGCCAATGTTGTACGCGGCCAATGCCATCCATGTTCTATCTGGCTCTTGAATTCGTTCTGGAAGACGATTTCGTAATGAGCTTAGATAACCTGCACCGGCATTAATACTTTGCTTAGGATCTTTTCTATTTTTAATTTTCATTTGTTTGGCAGTCACATTTGTGATCATCATAAGACCTTTCACTCCAGTATTTGAGATTGCTTTAGGATCCCAATGTGATTCCTGATATGAAATAGCAGCAAGAAGTCGCCAATCAATATTGAACTCTATTCCTGCTTGCTTAAAGAAGGGCTGGTACTTTGGTAACTGAGATAATAATTTCCTATATATAGCTCGAGTGTCAACATAATCAAAACGCCTGATATGGCCATAGTATTTTTCCATGAGTCTGTCTAGCTTGCCAGTTGCTGTGATATCTTCAAAAAACAGTGTTACTTCGTCATAAAGTGATGAATCTTTTGACAATGACATAGCCCATGCAAGTTGTTGCGGATCTGAAACATTAAAAGCTACACGTAACTCGGGGAATAGGTTTTGATTTACAGTTATTTCATTAGAGTCTGCGATGGTGTAATCAATCATTTCTAATTGAACAAGCTCAAGTAAATTCTTGCTGTCAAGCAATTCACTTGCAATCCACTTTAATTCTGGTATGTCACTTTGATGTTGTAAGAGTTGGTCAACGTGGCTGCTATCTGCCACGACTTCTAATAACTTATTCTCAATTGCTGCTAAGTTTTTAGGTTTATTGTTACCTTGGCGGTAAACAAGTTGCTGTGATACTTCTTGATAAACAGGACCGAACCGAATTTTTTTTTCACGTTTTGGTGTTATGGTCAAGCCTGCAGCGGCAATATCAGCTTTACCTTGCTCTACTTGGTATAAAATATTACGTAAGTTGTCAGGAATTATGATCTTAAGGTTCACTCCCAAACGCTCTGAAAATTCTTTTGCTAAATCATATTCCAGTCCTGAAAACTGACCATCATTTTCATGGAGTGTCGTTGGCCCATATCGACTTAAGACTATAAGTTCACCCCGCTTTTTTATTTTCTCGAGTTGTGTTGGGCTAGGGCTACATGAGGTGAGCACTAGTATCCAGATAATCGAAAAGCCAAATGTAGGTTTCAACCAAGGTTCCTAAAAGGAAATTACTCTCTGATTATCAAACTTTGAGGAAAATAAGCAAGGTTTATTCTTTTAATTATTTATTCTAACGGCGAGCCTTAAAAAACTGTTTGAGAATTTTACTGCTTTCTTCCGCTAAAAGTCCCTGTTCAAATTCGACATTGTGATTGAGCTTATTTTCATTAAAAATATCGTAACAGCTACCGGCTGCTCCAGCTTTAGGCTCTGTGGCTGCGAAAAAAACCTTACTTATTCTACTGTGAATGATTGCTCCAGCGCACATTAAACAGGGCTCTAGGCTGATATAAAGAGTGGCACCTGGTAGCCGGTAGTTATTCTGTTGCAGGCAAGCCATTCTTATCGCTTGTATTTCGGCATGAGCGGTCGGATCCTTACTTGCGATGGGCAAGTTCCAACCCTCTCCTATTAATTCATCATCTTTTACAATGACTGCACCAACTGGCACTTCATTATACTGTTGTGCTTTTTCGGCAAGCCTAATAGCATGTGCCATCCAGTATTCGTGACTAATTTTAATGGGTTGTTTATTTTGAGTCATGAACGATAATATAACGTTTTAGAAGTTTTGCTAATCTTGTACTTGCACCTTGACTACTAGCTATGAGTTTTAAGCCCATTTCACCCATTTTAGCTCGCTGTTTTGGGTTGGTTAAAAGGATAGAAACGCTGTCCGAGAGTGTTTTAATATCATTTACTTCGATTGCGGCATTTCCATTTATAAATTGCTTGGTAATATCATTAAAGTTAAAAAAGTGTGGGCCAGTTATGATTGCACGGCCTAATGCCGCTGGTTCAAGTAAGTTATGTCCACCATGAGGAATAAGACTACCTCCTACAAAAGCAACGTCGCATGCGGCGTAAAATAGAGGCAGTTCTCCCATGGTATCGACGATTAATACTTGAGTATCTGAGGTGCAATTCTTTTGTTCACTGCGTTTGAGTGTTTTGAAGCCAGCACGGCGTGTTAATGTTGCGACTCGATCGAAGCGTTCAGGATGTCGAGGCACTAAAACAAGTAATAAATCGGGAAATTTTGAATGTATTAAATTAACGGCTTCTAGAATGATTTCTTCTTCACCTTCATGTGTGCTGGCTGCTACCCATACAGGACGATCAGTGTTCCACATTAGACGCATTGCTTTTGATTGCTCGAATAAGCTAGGAGGAAAGGTCATTTCATATTTGAGGTTGCCGATTACATGTACATCTGTGATATCAACACCAAGGTTACGAAAGTTATTTTGGTCTTGTTGTCCTTGTGCTGCTATAAAATGTAGGCTGTTTAAGACTGTTTTTGTAAATTTTGGAAAATATGCATAGCCTTTTGCAGAACGATCTGACAAACGCGCATTGGCAAGTACAAGGGGAATACCTTTCTTCTTGCAGGTAAGTATGAGGTTTGGCCAAATTTCTGTTTCCATAATAATGCCTAAAACGGGCTTTTTATATTTTAGGAAACGATTAACTGCAAAGGGAAGGTCATAAGGTAGGTAACAATGTAAGACACTGTCTGAAAAAAGTAATTTAACGCGTTCACTACCAGTGGGTGTCATTGTAGTAATTAATAAATTGTGTTTTGGATAGGCTGTTTGGAGATATTTGACTAATGGCCTACAGGCTTCAACTTCACCAACAGAGACTGCATGGATCCAGATAGTATGATCCTTAAGTGGTGTTGAACTTTTTCCAAAGCGCTCTGACCATCTGTGCCAATAGGCTGGAGCACGTAGGCCGCGCCATAATAAGCGAACTATGATTAGGGGTAGATAGAGAAAAAAGAGTGCTGTGTATAGTAATTTCAAAATTGATTCTTTTTTGTAAGCTGTTTGTTTAGCGATAAGGCAAGGAGGATGATAGCATAGGCACTATATTTATTAACTATATTGGCATTTATGCGAGTCTTTCAGAAACAATTCATACATCCCCGTTTTTGGCCTAGTTGGTTAGGGTTAGCATTAATGAGACTTTCCATATATTTGCCCGTTAATATGCAGTTATGTTTTGGTAATGTTGTTGTATTTTTGATGAGACCCTTTGTAAAGTCGAGGAAAAAAATTGCAGAGCGGAACTTAGAGCTTTGTTTTCCAAAATTAACAGTTGAAGAACGACAAAGGTTATTAGAGGCTAATTTCCGCACTATGGGAATGATGCTAATAGAAACAGCGTTGAGCTGGTGGGCTAGTGATGAGAGCCTAGCCAAAAGGGTACGTTACGATGGCCTTGAGCACCTCAATACTGCACTACAAGAGGGTAATGGTGTCATATTGTTGACTGGACACTTTACCAGTATGGAGCTTGGTGGTCGTTTGATTATGCTAAAGACACCATGCCATGTGATGTTTAGGAAATTAAAAAACCCATTATTTAATGCGGTAATGATGAAAAAAAGGACTTTCCACAGTGAAGGCATAGTACTAAGGGACGATCCGCGCTCAATGCTCAGGGCATTGAGAAAGAATAAGGTAGTTTGGTACGCTCCCGATCAAGATTTTGGACGAAAAGCTAGTGTTTTTGCCAAGTTTTTTGGTGTCACGGCAGCAACAATTCCAGCAACTGCACGCATTGTAAAAATTAGTAAAGCAAAGGTAATTCCATTTGTACCCAGAAGAGAAGCTGATGGGAGCTACCTTTTGACACTTGGAGAACCATTAAAAAATTTCCCATCAGGAAATGATGTCACTGATGCTCAGCATATTAACAACATCATTGAAAAAGAGGTTCGTCAATCTCCCGAGCAATATTTTTGGGTACATCGCCGTTTTAAAACGCAACCTGAAGGCAAAAAAGGTATCTTATACAAGTAACTATTTAGTTATTTTCAGTACAAAAGCTGTCATATCTGCCAAGAATTTCAGGCAAAAAAAAGGCTATCAAAAGACAGCCTTTATTAAATAATTTGACGTTTAACGTTTCGAGAACTGAGGACGTTTACGTGCTTTATGTAAACCAATTTTCTTGCGTTCCACGGCACGAGCATCTCGTGTAATAAAGCCAGCTTTGCGTAAGTTTGTTTTTAACTCACTATTGTATTCAACCAAAGCACGACTGATGCCATGACGAATTGCGCCTGCTTGACCATTATTACCACCACCTCGAACGGTGATTTTCAGGTCCATGTTAGTTAACATATCGACCAACTCTAGTGGTTGTCGTACGACCATCCGTGATGTTTCACGACCAAAATAATCCTCAAGTGAGCGAGTGTTAATTGTAATATTGCCAGTACCGGGCTTCATGAAAACACGAGCTGTTGAACTTTTTCGGCGACCGGTTGCGTAGTATTGTTCTGCCATGATGATATCCGTTTATATTTCCAGCACTTTAGGCTGTTGAGCTACGTGGGGGTGTTGTTCGCCAGCGTAAACTTTTAACTTGCTGAACATCGTACGACCCAAAGAATTCTTAGGCAACATGCCTTTTACGGCTGATTTGATAACGCGATCAGGTGCTTTATCAAGTTGCTTTTCTAGAGAAATAGATTTGATACCACCAACATGACCTGTGTGATGATAGTAAAGCTTATCTTTCATTTTATTACCTGACACGCGTAACTTTTCAGCATTAATAACAACGATATAATCGCCAGTATCCACGTGAGGCGTGTAGATAGTTTTATGTTTACCACGCAAACGTCGCGCGATTTCAGTAGCCATACGGCCTAATGTTTTGCCGTTTGCATCAACGACAAACCAGTCGCGACGAACTTCAGCTGGCTTTGCACTTAGTGTGGTTGTTTTCATTCCGCGATTTGCTCCAGAAAAATTACGCAGGCGGTCAAATAAAGAGGAGAAATGTTACGCATTCACATGAATGCTGTCAACCCTGTTTACGCCATAAATAGCTGCAGCAGTATAGCACCTATGAACAGGCGGTAGATAACAAATGGCCACATTCCTATCTTTTCTATTACTTTAAGGAAAACATTGATGCATAAATAGGCGCTGAGAGCAGATAAAATGGTTCCTAACACAATCGCAGCCCAATCAGCTGGGACATCGGATTGGAGGAGCTGAAGAGTTTTTAAACTACCGGCGAGAATAATTACTGGAATAGACAATAAGAAGGAGAAGCGCGAGGCTGCTTCTCGTGTTAAACCCAGTAATAAGCCGGCAGTTATTGTTATTCCTGATCGAGATGTGCCGGGTATCAAGGCAATGGCCTGAGCAATTCCAATGAAAAGGATATCAAAAATGCTCAAATGATGTTCGTCGCGGTCTTGTTTGCTTCGCCAATCGGCCCAGCCGAGTATTAGACCAAATAAGATAGTTGCTGTTGCTATAACAAGAGGGTTGCGCAAATTAATTTCAATTAGGTTTCCTAACATGAGGCCAGAGAGGCCGACGGGAACAGTACCTAATAAAAGAGCCCAAGCGAGGCGGCTCTCACCGACCATGGAACGTTGCTTGATAGACGAAACCCAGTCGATGCTCAAAGTTTCTAATGTTTTACGAAAATAGAAAACTACGGCTGTTAGGCTCCCAACGTGGACTGCAATATCGAATGCTAATCCTTGATCTTCCCATCCGGCAATAACAGGTAAAAGGATAAGGTGAGCAGAGCTTGAAATAGGTAAAAATTCTGTTAGACCCTGCAAGAGTGCTAAAGCGAAAATTTGTATGTATTCCATTTTGAGCCAGTCTATTAAGGATTAAATAATGACATTATACTTACACTGAATTCATTTTATTATGTATTTGGACAAAATCGAGCTTCCTGAACGTCGAAACTGTATTTCTATATGAGTAGCTCATTATGAGCTTCTCGGAATAGTTGGCCTGGTTTTGAGTTATAATAATCAAATATTTATTAAGCGATTGGCGCTATTTTAAAATGAGGAAGAGCATGTCTACACTTGCTACCCCCCCTGAATTAATTAACGATTTAACTGCTTTGGTTGGTTCAGCTTATATCCTGACTAATCGAATTAAGATGGAACCCTATAGTAAGGGGTTTCGCTTTGGCTCAGGGATTGCTGTAGCTGTCGTTAGGCCCGGTAGTTTATTAGAAATTTGGCAGGTATTACAAGCCTGCGTCAGTGCTGATGTAGCCATTATTATGCAGGCAGCTAATACTGGTCTAACCGGTGGATCAACACCTGATGGAGACAATTATGACCGAGCAATTGTTATCATTAATACAATGCGTGTCGACCAAATTCAGTTAATTGATAATGCACGACAGATTATTGGTTTGCCAGGAAGTACGTTATTTGGTCTTGAAGATGTTTTAGCACCGTACGGCCGAGAACCACATTCGGTAATTGGTTCTTCTTGCATTGGAGCATCGATAGTTGGTGGTGTTTGTAACAATTCCGGAGGCGCCTTAGTACAACGAGGCCCTGCATACACTGAGCTATCTTTATTTGCACAAATTAATGATGACGGGAAATTACAGTTAGTAAATAATTTGGACATTAATCTAGGAACGACGCCTCAAGAAATTTTGACGAACCTTCAACAACAGCAATACCAAGCTTCGGATATTAGTGATTCTGATAAACGAGCTTCAGATGATGAATATCATAGGCGAGTAAGAGAAATAGATGCTAATACACCCTCGCGATTTAATAATGACGGCCGTCGTTTACATGAGTCATCAGGGTGCGCAGGTAAAGTAGCCGTCTTTGCAGTTCGCATTGATACATACGCTATTGCACCTAAGCAGCAAGTTTTTTATGTTGGCACTAATGATGCTCAGGTATTGGCTAAGATGCGGCGTGATATTTTATCAACCTTTGAAAATTTACCTGTTTCTGGCGAGTACCTACATCGAGATTGCTATGAAGTCAGTAAGAAATACGGTAAAGATACCTTTATCGTTATTGACAAGTTAGGATCAAAATATATTCCCAAGTTATGGGGTTTTAAAAGAGCGGTTGATCTCATTACAGATAGGCTGCCTTTTTTACCAAAAAAGATGTCTGATAGGGTAATGCAGTACTTGAGTTATTTATGGCCGAATCATTTGCCAAAACGCATGGAAGAATATAGTAGTAAATATATGCACCATTGGATCATAGAAATGAATAATGGGGGCGTTGAGGAGGCTCGTTCTTATCTGCAACAATTTTTTGAAACTACTGAAGGTTCCTATTTTGAATGTACACCAGCAGAGAGTGAGAAAGCCTCACTACATCGTTTCGTAGCTGGCGGTGCGATAGGTCGCTATCACATCATGAATGGGCAAGAGCTTGGTGAGATGATGACAGTAGATGTTGCATTACGTCGAAATGATGAAGTTTGGTTCGAAGAGTTACCATCAGACCTTGAAGAGTTGATAGCTGATAAATTCTATTATGGTCATTTATTTTGCCATGTCATGCATCAGAATTATGTTTTGAAAAAAGGAGTTGATGCTAAGGAATTAAAGCAGAAAATTTTAGCTTCTTTTGATGCTCGTGGTGCAGAATACCCAGCTGAACATAATGTGGGCCATGAATATGCCGCGAAAGAAGATTTAAAGAATTTTTATAAAGACTTAGATCCAACCAATACATTTAACCCTGGAATTGGTAAGACTAGCAAATTAAAACACTGGTCTTCGGGCGTAGAATAAAATTCATTCATCGGCTAGAAGGTTAGACTAAATTATTGTTAGTACAAGACGCGTAATCTGATGGTTCCTTCGACACTGTTTAAATGTTCTAGTGCAAGCTTAGAATCAAATTCTGCGACATCTAAGAGTAGATAGCCAACTTCATTTTCAGTCATCATATTTTGTGCCAAAATATTGATATTATGCTTAGCAAATAATTGGTTAATGTTAGATAAAACCCCGGGTCTATTGTGGTGAACATGCAAGATTCGGTGCGTGTTCGCTTGCTGTTGAATGGCAATTTCTGGGAAGTTAACTGCTGAAGTAGTATTGCCATTATCAGCAAACTGGACGAACTTTTCAGCTACTTCTAAGCCAATATTAGCTTGTGCTTCAACAGTTGACCCGCCAACATGAGGCGTCAAAATAACATTAGGGTAACCACGAAGGGGCGATTCTAATGCTTCACTATTTGATTTAGGCTCTTTAGGAAAAACATCTATGGCGGCGCCACCAATTTTATTGTGCTCAATAGCATGGGCCAAATCTTCTAGATTAACGCAACTGCCTCTAGCGGCATTAATAAAAATGGAGCCCAATTTCATTTGGTCAAACTGTGCTTTTGCCATCATGTTATTTGTTTCGGGTAGTTCCGGCACATGTAAGGAGATGACATCTGAGTGGCTAAGAAGGTACTGCATAGTTACTTGATTAGCATTTCCAAGAGGCAGCTTAGTAACTACATCATAATATATAACATTCATGCCTAAACTTTCAGCTAAGACTGATACTTGCGAGCCAATACTACCGTAACCAATTATGCCAAGGGTTTTTCCACGTGCTTCATAAGATGCTTTTGCACTTTTAGGCCAGCTACCATTATGAACACTATGATTTTTTTCAGGGATACCACGAAGTAGTAAAATTGATTGTCCGATAACTAACTCTGCAACAGAACGAGTATTAGAGTAAGGGGCATTAAATACAGGAATGCCTTTCATTTTTGCTGCTTGTAAGTCGACTTGATTGGTTCCGATACAAAAACAACCTATACCTGCCAACTTATCGGCAGCATTAAGAACTTTTTCTGTTAGTTGTGTACGTGAGCGGATACCAATAAAACGAACGCCTTTTATTTTTTTTATCAAGGCCTCTTCGTCTAGTGCATGAGATATAGATTCAATGTTTGTATAGCCTGATTTTTCTAAGGCATCTATAGCATTTTTATGAACACCCTCTAAGAGAAGAAAGTGCGCGTCAGACTTTTTGAGAGGGGTTAGTTCCATGAGAAATTATCTATTTTCAGTTAGTGACATAAAATAACAAATTATTATAGCAGGTGTTGTCGTTGTTAGATGTTTGATTAATGTGTGTTTTAATGTGTTTTAGACCAGCTATTTTTTTAATAGAGCCAAGTTATTGAAGGTGATACCTTGCCATCCAGAAATTATAAAGTTTCGGATGTTTTGATGGTCATCACCGTTGGGGTGGTTTAGTACGTGGTCATGATAGTAAGACCCGAAACATGACAGGGTTTGTATTTCAGATAGATTATTTAATCGCCCGAAGGCAAATATTTTACATGACCCGTTATTCTGACCAGCTAAGTTGATTAAGTCACCGTTACTAAATTGTGTTGGTGTGAAGTTGTAATATTTTTCGATGACAGTCATCGTATCTGTAAATGAAATACTCATAGGTGATTCTATGATGGCTGCTAATAGGGTGTCTAAGGTCATAGTAGTTGCTTGGTTTATTCTAGAGTGTAGATTATACATAAGATGCTGTTAGAAGCTTGATTTATCAATGCAGAAAGTGATTGAATATATCCTTATTTTAAGACTCTTTAAGTCGCAGAATAAAGAATAATAAGAGCAGGCAGAGAGTGCCTAACAAAGCTTGTAGTTCTATTTTTCCGGAAAAGATAACTATTGAGACACCAAAGGTAGCAACTATAAGAATCATTGCCTTATGTTTTACATGGGACTGGACAGTATGACTATTCTCCCATCGTGCCAAGGGTGGTCCAAAAATTTTGTTGTCGAGTAGCATAAGGTGAAAGCGTGGTGAGCTTTTAGAAAAGCAAGCCAAGGCTAAGATAAGAAAAGGTGTAGAAGGTAAGAGGGGTAAAATGACTCCTATAGCAGCCAAGAAGATACAGAGCCATCCAATACCAATTAAAAAATATTGTTTGAAGTTATTACTCACCGTGAATAATCAAAACTCATTGTGCACGCGACATATACTTGCCAGTAACGGTATTAATTTTTATAGTTTCGCCATTATCAATATATTCTGGTACCTGTATTTCAATACCGGTAGTAACCATGGCGGGTTTAGTTCGAGAGGAGGCTGTTGAGCCTTTGATTCCAGGTGCGGTTTCAGTAACAGTCATGATGACAGCAGCAGGTAGCTCGATAGCAATGACGTGGTTATCAAGTAATATAGCAATAATACCCTCCAAGCCTTCGGTGAGGTAGTCTTTTTCATGTTCAATATCATTTGCACTAATAGTGTATTGCTCATAATCATCAAGACTCATAAAGGTAAAGCCATCGGTGTCTTGATAGGAAAATTGGACTAATTTACGATCGCAGTCTACCTCTTTTAAAAAGTCATCACCTTTGAGAGTTTCATCGAGCTTTTGTTTGGTTTTTAAGTGATTAAAACGTACCTTATATAAAGTAGATGCTCCTCGAGATGAGGGATTGCGTACTTCTATTGCTTTGACTGAGTATGGTGCATCATTGACTTCGACGACCATTCCACGTTTTAAATCACTAGCTTTAGGCATTGTTATTCTCGAGGTATTATTAAATATTCATAGCATTATACCCTGCGTATTCGTTTGAGGTCCTCACAACATTGGGTAAGTGATTACGTTAAGATGGTGATTAATAAAAAAATGAGTTGAATAAAATATGGTGAATATTGGACAAGTTAACACTTTAGTAGTGGTGAAAAAAGTGGATTTTGGAGTCTACCTAAATGGGAATGAGCTAGGTGATATATTATTGCCAGAGCGTTATGTGCCAGCTAGTTGCAAGTTAGAAGATGAACTGGATGTCTTCATTTATCTTGATTCTGAAGATTTATTGATCGCAACAACTCAAACGCCAAAAGCGATGGTTGGAGAATGCGCATATTTGAAAGTTGTAGAAGTTAATGCAGTAGGCGCTTTTCTCGATTGGGGATTACCGAAGGACTTATTAGTACCTTATGGTGAGCAACAAAAACCCATGGAGGTTGGGCATTCTTATGTTGTGAGGTTGTATATTGATGAAGCGTCAGATCGAATTGCCGCGAGCAGTCGTTTAAATAAGTTTCTTGTGGATACTTCACCTTATTTCAAGCCACAGCAAGCAGTTGAACTATTGATATGTGAACGCACGGATCTTGGCTATAAGGCAGTAATTAATCAAGCTGTGATTGGACTATTGTTTAATAGTGATGTGATTAGGCCTGTTAGCTATGGCCAAACCTTAGAGGGCTATATTAAGCAAATACGAGAGGATAATAAGCTTGATTTGTGTTTGCAGCTAGTCACGAGGGAAGCTTTGGATGCCTTATCTAAACAGATACTAGCATTTATCGAAACCGAGGGTGGTCAAACAACCTTGACGGATAAAAGTACTCCGGAAGACATTGCCAGACAATTTGGTGTTAGTAAGTCAAGCTATAAAAAAGCTTTGGGGAAGTTATACCAAAAGCGGCTTGTTTTGATTGGAAAGCAATCAGTAAGCTTGGTGAAGTAGGATGACAATTAATTGGTACCCGGGTCATATGCACAAAGCTAGCAAAGAAATGCGAAAGATAATGCCACAAGTTGATCTGATGATCGAAGTCTTAGATGGCCGAATTCCATTTAGTAGTGAAAATCCTATGCTAGCTCAATTGCGTGGTGATAAACCATGCATTAAAGTACTGAGTAAATGTGATCTTGCAGATCCAGTTTTAACTCAAGTTTGGCAAGACTATCTTGAGCAGGATAAGGGCGTAAAAACGATTGCTTTGACGACGGATTCTCCTGAAAAGATGCTAGATTTGCTTGTTCTTTGTAAACAAATGGTGCCGAATAAAGCTAATAGCGTGAAAAATATTCAGGCAATGATCATGGGGATTCCTAACGTTGGTAAGTCGACTTTAATCAATCATTTAGCGGGCCGTCTCATTGCTAAAACAGGAAATGAACCTGCAGTAACTAAGATGCAACAACGTATTAAACTGGATCAGGGCATCGTGTTACTGGATACTCCAGGCGTGCTCTGGCCAAAACTAGAAAATCAGCATGGCGGCTATAGATTAGCTGTAACAGGCGCGATAAAAGAAACGGCGGTTAGTAATGATGATATTGCTATGTATGCATTAGCTTACTTGCGTGATGCTTATCCAGAGTCTTTGAAGGTTCGTTATCAACTGACAGAATTAGCTGAAGATGATGTAACTTTATTAGAGGCAATTGGAAGGAAAAGAGGTTGCCTTCGGTCAGGCGGCATTGTTGATTTGGAGCGAGCAGCTAAAATTCTATTGACGGAATTACGCGCAGGTATTTTGGGAAGAGTAACACTAGAAACACCTACTATGATGGAAGTTGAATTACGAGCTGTTGATAAAAAGAGGGAGTTAAAAGCTGCGAAAAAAAAGGCTAAGGAATTAAAAAAAGCGGGGATGAGGATCTAAGGTATAGTTGATTTGATTGTAAAGAGGTGATGGTTAAGCAGAGATTATATATGGGTAATGTTGTTCTATTTGGATATGCCTGAATTTGGAGCAGATTTAAATAGAAAATTATTGTTATTTTAATATGTTAATTTCAACGCGTCTATTTTGTTTTAATGCAGCTTGATGGCTACCTTCTAGTTTAGGACGTTCCTCACCATAGCCATGGATAATAAATCGTTCTCTTTCAATACCTTTACTTAGTAACTCCTGTGATACTGCTTCGGCTCTACGTTGAGATAAGTTTAAGTTATAAGGTGATTCACCTCTGTAATCTGCATGACCTGTAATAAGGACTTCGTATTGTGGGTTATCTAAGAGGTAGTCAGCGACCATTTGAACAGTCGTTGCACCATCATAGTTAAGACTTGATAAATTCGTAGCAAAAAGAACATCATCTAGAAAGACAATCGGGTTTCCACTCCCCCCTTGTTGTAGTACATTTCCTGCCCCACCCGATAGTTGAGTTGAGCCGCTACTATGAGCGCTGTTCTCTCCCGTCATGCTAATTGACAATTGGTTGAGAAGTTCTTGGACTCGTTTTTTTTCTGCTCTGGCCTGTTCTATATCTATTTGAATTCTATTTGCTTCAGCTTTGTGTGCTTTTATTTCTCGTTCAATTTGAATTCTTTCTTTTTGTAATTTAACAGTTAAGTGAGAAATCTCTTGTTGTGTTTCACTTACAATGTTGTCAATTCCCTGTCCTTCATCAAATTTAATGCTAACCGTTTCTTGCGTGAGTAGCTGTTCTAGCAGTACCTGTGCCCGTGATAATTCAATACTTGTTTGTTCTGCGCGAACTTCTGCTTGACGTGCCGCTAGATCTGCAGCTTTTTTTGCACTTTCAGCTTTGATTTGATACTTGCTGAGATCTTCAGCAAGCTTTGCGAAACGTTTCTGAACATTATCTACAATGCCATCTACTGTTTTGTTTTCAGCAGTATAAATATTATCTATTATTTGAGATGACGGCTCTCCAAGTACTAATGCATCTAATATTTTTTCACTATTTGTGTGCGTTTCACTCTCCACTATTCCACTGAAAAGTATTGGGAGAACAGCTAACATTTGAGTATATTTACTTTTTATCATGATTCATCCTTCCTGAAAAAGTAGAGCTTTTTTCTGGTTATTTGAAATTATTTTTGTAAAATAACGCGGTGTTATATTGCCCTGTAATCAACCTACAGTAGTCTACAACATTCTATGTAAGGGTAATAATGCATGATTTATAACATACATTATTTGAACTTACTTCAAAGATACATTAACACATATATATAGGGAGTGATATTAAGTGGCACCTTTATATTTAATAGAGTCTTTTTATGATACTGGTCTTATTTATAGGGCGTACGAGTGTTATTTCCTGTTGTATGCAGGGATAAGTATTATTACTAATGAGAATCATTTGCATTTAGAAGTTAACTGTCATATAATTAATTCACTGGATAAATTAAATATATGGAGAGGGTAGTGATGAAAGATTATTTAGGTGCACAATCAAATTTTATTCATTTAGCGATCGATCCTAACCGCCTTGAGCTATTAATTAAAGAAGGCAGATTAAATATAACGGATTTTAACTGCTTGAATAAATATTCAAAACAAGGTGTCTGGTCGATGTTTAGGATGTTGGCAGCTAATAAGTTGCAACAGTCATGAACGCACCTCTTAAGTCAAAGACGAAATCATATGATTTATTAGTAGCCGCTAATCATCAATTAGAGTCAGTATTCCTAAGACAGGCAGAGCCGTGTGTAGCACTTCTGATCAGTCGGAACTATAACTTATTAATAAAAGAGCAAGCTCAGTTAACAGTACGTTTAAATTTTATGCAGAAAGCCAAGTATTGGTGGCAGGAATATTTAAAGATGAGTACAGGTAAAAGAGCGAACATTATGTTTGATATAAATCACAATGAATTACTTTTTAAAAGAGTTGATATTAAGTCAGTGTAAGTAGTTACTATATAAAGGGTAACGTATGTAAAAATGAGAATGATTTGCATTTGGATTAAATTGTGGATTATACTAATAGAGTAGGAATTTTTAATTTTTTATTATTTCAAGGGAAGTCAAATGAAGTTTAAACGTACATTAATTGCTGCTAGCCTTATGGCTGCTGGCGTTGCAACAGCGGGTTCGGCAATAGCTGCACCAACAAACGATGAGTTATATTCGATGATTCAACAGCTTAAAGCTGAAAATGCAGCTTTGAAAAATCAAGTAGATGCATCAGATCAAGCAGTTGAAGCTGTTGTGGTTCAAGCAGAAGCAATGGCATCAAGTAACCCGTTCGCTGCCGGCAACGTATCTATTGGTGGTTATGGTGAATTACACTACAACAACCTCGACGACCAAAATGGAACGAAAGACAAAGATGCGGTTGATTTCCATCGTTTTGTGTTGTTTTTCGGACATGAATTTAGCGATGATTTGAGATTTTTCTCAGAACTTGAAATAGAGCATAGTCTTGCAGGTGAAGGAAAACCTGGTGAAGTTGAACTAGAGCAAGCTTACATTCAGTATGACATGAGCGACCACAACACAGTTACTGGTGGTTTGTTCTTAATGCCAGTGGGAATATTAAACGAAACTCATGAGCCAGATTCTTTCTATGGTACTGAGCGTAATCCAGTTGAAAAAAATATTATCCCTGCAACATGGTGGGAAGCTGGTTTAATGTTTAGTGGTGATTTAGCTCCTGGCCTTAGGTACGACGTTGCTGTAACATCTGGTCTTGACGTAAGTAAGAAGGGTACTAAGAGTTCATTTAAAATAAGAGACGGTCGTCAAAAAGTGGCTAAAGCTCAAGCAAATGACCTTGCATACACAGGACGTATAAAGTGGACAGCAATGCCAGGAGTTACATTGGCGGCTACCATGCAATATCAAGACAATATCACACAAGGGAATATTGCAGAATCAGAAGAAGCTACTTTGTTTGAAACACATGCAGTAATTGAACAAGGTAACTTTGGTCTGCGTGCACTATACGCAACGTGGGATCTTGAAGGTGATGCACCAAAACTTACTGGTTATGATGAACAGACAGGTTGGTACGTTGAACCTTCTTACAGAATTAGCCAAAACTTAGGTGTCTTCGCTCGTTACAGTGAGTGGGATAACCAAGCAGGTTTGAGTTCTGTGAAAAGTGAAATGGAACAAATTGACGTAGGTGTTAATTGGTGGCCACATAAAAATGTTGTAGTCAAAGTTGATTACCAGATCCAAGATGCTGAAAAAGCTACAGGAACAGAATTGGATGGCATGAACATTGGAATCGGTTACTCATTCTAATTATTAGAATGTAAGTAAGGTAAGGGCGATTATGGGTACTGTTAGAATACAGCTAATAAATAAGTTATTGCTGTTGATAATGCTACTCATAGTCGCCTTTTCTGTTTCTGCTCGAGGGGTTTATCAGACTAATGAAGCATTTCTATCTGAAACCTTTGATGGTAAAGTTCCTAAGAGTAGCGTTATCTGGATAAAAGGTGACTTACGCAAGACAGTAGCAGATATATTAAGCCACAAATATAATGGTATGAGGGTTCGCTACTGGCAACAAGATGGACGTAGTGCATGGATATTAAATGAAATAGGTAAGGAGCAGCTGATTACATTTGGAGTAGTAATTAGTGCTGGTAAGATTTCTAATATCAAGGTTCTTGCATTTCGAGAAAGTCGTGGTAGTGAAATTCGCTATCCCGCATTTACTAGACAATTCACAGATGCAGGTTTAATCGGACTGGAGCTCGATCGCCATATTGACGGTGTATCCGGAGCAACGCTATCAGTCTGGGCTATGACTGCAGTTACTAGGCTGGCATTATATCTAGATACATTGACTACCTAGCAGAGTTTTCCTATGATTCATTATATAAGGAGTTGGCATCGTACAATAGGTGCGCTGGCTGCTTTATTCTTATTAATACTCGCAATAACGGGGATGATACTCAACCACACTTTAGACTTTAAATTAGACGAACGTTACCTTAATTGGCCATGGTTAATAGAGCATTATGGTATTTCTGATGTCAAAGCTGATAATGTTTATTTGATTGATGGAAATGTGATTTTTCAAGTTGATGAGCAACTTTTTTTGGGTTCTACACCAGTTGCTAAAAGTAGACAGCCTGTTGTAGGCGGCATTCATTTAGATGAATTCACAGTTATTGCCTCGGAAGATGCTTTAATTTTACTTAGCGATGATGGGGAATATATTGAAACTATGGGGAGTGGTCTAGGTGTGCCTTCGCAGATTCAGAGAATTGGATTACATAACGGACTACCGATATTACAAACTCGAAATGGAATGTGGCGAAGTGACCTTCTCATGGAAGAATGGAAACAGACTAATCTAGAGACCGTGAGCTGGAGTATCCCTACTGAGATGCCTGATTCTGTTCTTAATGATCTAAGAGCATATTTCCATGGAAAGGGAATTACGATAGAACAATTCGTTTTAGACATACACAATGGTTATATTCTAGGAGTTCTAGGAAAGTGGATCCTAGACTTTTTTGGTTTTTTAATGATTATTTTATCGTTATCTGGCTTATGGATGTGGATAAAAAAGAGCTAGTGGAATGTGATTTATTATAATCATGAGAAAGAGTGAATTTCCGTACTTACCCAAAGACTTCATTGAAACGGCAGAAGGCCTTATTTTTGCTGTTGTAAGCTATCAAGCTCAAGACAGAAAAGTGGGGTGTTTTTTACGTTATATTAGGCAAGCGGGCCAATGTCGAAAAGTAAATACTATCGAAGCCAATTCTCTAATTGAAAAAAACTATCCTCAATATCTTTATCATTCGCAACAGTTTGATGCGTATTTTCATGCAGTCATGCCAAAAGCTATAATAGATCATCATCTACCTGAAGTTGGCTTACAGAAGCTGCTCCACTCATCGCCAAGTGATGGACTCGAGGAAAAACTTCAAAAGCTCATTACTATTTTGAGGCAATGTAATATAAATGATAAATTTTTAGGTGTAACAGGTTCGATGTTGTTGGGGGAACAGGCTGAGACTTCGGATATTGACATAGTTGCGTATGGACAAGATACTTTTCATCAACTTCGTAAGGTTGTTAAACAGCAGGTATCTAACGGAAAACTTTCATTATTGGATAATGATTTGATGCATGAGAACTTCGAACGCCGAGCTGGTGCATTAAGTTTTGAAGAATTCGCTTGGCATGAAAATCGTAAATTTAATAAAGCTGTGATTAAGGGTAGTAAATTTGATATTGGTATGGTCTGTATAGAAGAGGATACGATCGAATCAAATCTACGAGAATTTGAAAAGAGAGGTAGAATTACATTACGTGCAAAAGTTACAGATGATGCATTAGCTTTTGATTTTCCGGCTAGGTATAGAATTGAAAATAAACTTATTTCAGAGGTTGTTGTCTACACACATACCTATGTTGGACAAGCACAGTTAGGTGAATCCATTGAAGTATCGGGGACTGTAGAGTGTGAGATATCTACAGAAAAATGTCGGCTGATCGTTGGTTCTTCGCGAGAAGCTGTTGGTGAATATATTAAGGTATGTCGATAAATGTTGATAAGTAAAACAGAAGTAGTTGCTCAGGCTGATATTGGTTTAGTTGGTTTGGCAGTGATGGGTCAGAACCTTGTTCTCAATATGAATGATAATGGTTTCACGGTAGCAGTCTATAACAGGACAACGAGTAAAGTTGATGAGTTTATAGAGGGGCCGGCAAAAGGGACAAAAGTGGTCGGTTGTTACGACCTAAAAACTTTTGTTGCTAATTTAAAGCTACCAAGACGGATAATGTTGATGGTGAAAGCTGGGCCAGTGGTTGATAGCTTTATTGAACAACTCCTACCTTATCTTGAACGCGGAGATATTATTATAGATGGAGGTAACTCACTTTATAACGATAGCGACCGGCGTACTCACGAATTGCATAAAAAAGGTATTTTATTTATCGGAGCTGGTGTCTCGGGTGGTGAAGAAGGTGCGCGTCATGGTCCTTCTATAATGCCTGGCGGTAATTATGCTGCATGGCCCGCTGTAAGACCCATTTTTCAAGCAATTTCTGCACAGGTTGATAATGAGCCGTGCTGTGATTGGGTGGGGAATGATGGCGCAGGACACTATGTCAAAATGGTTCACAATGGAATCGAATATGGCGACATGCAGCTAATATGCGAGGCCTATCAGTTGATGCGTGAAGGCCTTTCAATGAGTCCTGATGAGATACAAAAAGTTTTTTCAGATTGGAATAAGGGCGTTTTGAATTCTTATTTAATAGAAATAACGCGAGATATTTTAGCAGTCAAAGAAGACGATGGTAGTTTGTTAATTGATAATATCTTAGATAAAGCTGGGCAAAAAGGAACAGGTAAATGGACCGGTATGAATGCTTTGGATTTAGGCATTCCGTTAACTTTAATTGGTGAAGCTGTTTTTGCCAGGTGTCTTTCATCACGTAAAGAAGAGCGTGTAAAGGCTTCAACCATATTGCCAAAGCTTGCAGTTGACTTTTCTGGTGATAAGGCTGAAATGGTGAACGCCATTCATGATGCACTTTATGCCTCAAAAATAATATCTTATGCTCAGGGTTATATGCTTATGCGAGAAGCTGCAGAGACATATGGATGGGAACTAAATTATGGTGGTATTGCCATGATGTGGAGGGGTGGGTGTATTATTCGTAGTCAGTTTTTGGGGGATATCAGAACGGCGTATGAGCGACAGCCCGATTTACAAAATTTACTACTTGATAACTTTTTCATTGAAGCTATTACAAAAGCTTTGCCGGGTTGGAGAAAATCAGTTGGAACTGCAGTTGCACTTGGCATACCTATGCCAGCTTTTGGAAGTGCATTGTCGTTTTATGACGGTTACCGCAGTGAAAGATTACCTGCAAATTTGTTGCAAGCTCAACGGGATTACTTTGGCGCGCATACTTATGAGCGTATTGATAAGCCGCAAGGTCAGTTTTTCCACACTAACTGGACGGGTCGAGGTGGAGATATTTCAGCAACTAATTATGATGTTTAAAAGTAGGGTCTCTTCAAAAAACAAGTTGATATAGGTTCTTACAATAAAACTCTATACTTAGTAAATGTCTATCATGTTATACCCTGCGAGCTAGTCGACTAAAGGACTAGTCGCAGGGCAACCATTTAAATTAGAACTGCTTTTTACTGCTTAATTTACAGCTGGCTTGGACTTCTTCATCGTTATGCTGATGAAGTAGAGTACCAGAAACACGGTTGATAGAGATACGGTGATCTCCCGACTCAGCGACAACAAATGTATCAGTCAACTCTGTGATATCGAAACTAGCAACGAGCTGACCATCATGTTGTTGGAGCAATTGATGTTTATCAGTATTTAGTGCGAAAAAGACCTCATTACCGCTTTCTGTATTACACGTGATGTATTTAAAGCCATTTTCATCGATAACTTCTGCTGGGGCAACAGAAGCTAGTCTACTTTCTAAAGCAAACATTTCAACGTTACAAAATTCATTAGAAAGCTGGACTAAACCTGAATCGTGAAGGTGTTGAGTCACCTTGCCATCGTTTATTAAAAAGAAATGAGAACGGAGTTCTCGTTGTCTACTTTGCCCATAAGCAATAATACAAGAACGATAGCCGAATTTATCTTGATTAAACTGACTGGAAATAAATTTATTTGGTTCGTTTAAAAACTCTATTTTTTCAAGGTCAATTGGTGCTCTTGATGGTTGTTTTTTAAGATAGTCTTTGATAATATTTTTATAGTCTTCAGGGTACTCACCAAAACTAACGTCCCCGGCTGAAGATGGGTCAGGTGTTGATGCGCAGGCTGACAAAAGCCCGATGCAAATAACAGTAAATATAGCGCGTAGTGTTTTGATTGATAGAAGGTTAGTCAAAGGAAGCCTCGGGATAAAATTAGAGTCAATAATATATTTTTTTATACATCGATATACTAAAGGAATATGGTGAACATCACAATGTGTTAACAGGAGTCGCCTCAGCAGTTGTGTTGAGGTGTTAATTAGTCTGGTTTTTCAGGCCAAATAAATGCTTCTTCTGTTGCAGTTGGTGGGCGAAATTTAAGTTGTAGTCCCATTAGAAAATTACGTAAAATTTGATCTTTGCAGTTGCGATAATGTTTATGATCTTTTTTTCTAAAAAAGGCACTGAGTTCGTGTTTACTTATACTCAGGTCTGCTAAAGCTAAGATATCTAGTACATCTTCTGCTTTGAGGTTGAAGGCGATTTTCAGCTTTGTAAAGATTAGATTGTTATTAAGTTTTTTTTCAGATCTAGTGAGCGGGCCTTCCTTTTTTCCACGTCGCTCAGCAATTAAGCCGTCAAGAAAGTATGCGATCTGATTATCATTACAGTTATGATAATTAGGGTCTTCCTCTTTTTTGAGCCAGTTGCTTAATTGTTCACGTGTTATAGACTGTTCAACATGTGAGAATATTTTTATGACGGTATCATCATTCAAGTTTAGAGTGTACCTGAGGCGGCGTAAAATATCGTTATTAGTCACTAATGGATCCTGAAAATATTGTTAATTGGAAGAATTTTTGTCTACTTGATCTAATTGTTGGCGAATGATTGTTTTTAAATTATTTACTCTTTTATTATTGATTCCAAAATCACTGTAACCTAACCGTGATGCTGAGCGAATGTGAATGAGTTGGTTTTCGTTATCTACTCTGAATTCAACATCATCAATAAAGCCAAAAAATGAGGAAGAGAAAGTTGCAGCTAGGTAAGTATTATCATCAGTTACTATCTTCCCTTCTAAACTTTGTACACTGATCTTTATATAATTAATTGCTTTTGATAACTGTTTTGTAGAAAGGCTTAACGGTTCAATGTAGTGTTCTGTATCGTCGATATATTCGCTACATACGCAATTTGGTTTATTGGGACAAGGTTTAAGAAAACTACTGTTAGCCAGTGGCGTAGCGCTTGATTCTGATAACCACGCCATGATAAATAGAATGCTTATGCCTATGAGTATAGCTGTAATTATCATTTTAGTAATGTCTCTCAAAACACTATCAATTATCCAGACGGTTGCCAATTGTACTCCCTGGCCAACAGTCAAATATTTCGGTGATATGCATAATAACGAGCGATTTTGCGGGATGCTCGGGATTAGCCTTGAGTACGGACTCTCTCATACTATTGTATTTCTCTCCTTCTGTCTCGATACGTGTTTGGCCTTTTATTTGATAAGATATCTTGTCGTCTGGGATAAGAATATTGAGAGCAGCAAAAGGGTTTTGTTGAAGGTTTTGTAATGTTTTTGTCATAAAATTATCAACGAGCCATAGTTCATTATCATTTTCAATAAAGACAAGTTTGATAGGGATAACATTGGGCAAACCCGAAATAGAAGCGGTAGCTAAAGGGTAAAGCTCGGCTTTTACGATAGCTTCTTTTAGTGCGGTTGAAAGTTTTCCCATGGTAACCCCTTCGGCTAGTTGCCGCTGATTATTTTTAATGATGTAAACAATACCATGCTGCCTTTGTTTGGGCTAGGAGCTGGAGACAAATGTCTTATATGCTAATTAACCTCATAGCAACCTGTTTTGTTATAAATGAAACTTCTAAAACTTCATAGCTATAATTGTTTTGGAGGCAAAATTCGTTTAGTGCTTTATATTCATCTTGTTCCCAATTTTCATTCATTAAAAACTCATCAAAAATGAGTATAGTATGTTTATCAATTATTGGTTTTGAACAATTTAAGGCACAAATTGTTGAAGAATATAAGTCAGCATCAAAATTTATTACGGATGCCATGGGACGATGCTCTGAAAAAAATATTGGCAGAGTGTCATTGAATTTCCCAACAATAAACTCCCCCCCATTAATTTCAGGAATATTGCCGTTATTACTGTAATTTCCTTCTTTTACACTGTGCCAATTTTCAGGGAGACCTGTAAATGTATCAAAGCCATACCCCTTTTTAAAAGTCTTAAGAAGATAGCGAAAAGATTCACCTCGCCAAACCCCAAACTCATAAAAAGGTCTATTTATCTTACTTTTCTCTACTACATGATCGAAAAAGGCCCACCTGTGGAAGTGTAACCGAGGAAGCTTGGTTAAACCGAATACCCATGCAAATGAACGCATGAAGGGGTGGTCTTTTATGTGTGACTGTTTTAATTCATTAAAGTTAGACTTGTCACCCTCATAAAATTTCAGAGCACTAAGCATTAACTTAGCATCGAGATGGGAGGGGTTAACTTTTAGACAATATTCAACCCAGGCTATTGATTCACTAGTCGTCGTAGTTAAGGCGGATAAGTTAAAAGCTACCTCCGCGAAGTCAGGTTTAATTTCCAAAGCATATTTCAAGCTGACTAGAGATTTATCTAGCTCACCTTTATCAAGCATGGTCACACCGATATTGTAGTAAGCATCTGCAGAATTGGGCTGAATCAACAAAAGTTTGTTGTAGTACTCTAGAGCTTCATCATATTCTCCTCTTTCCCGCAATACTGTTCCGATATTGTTGTAGGCTTCAGCATAGTCAGGTTTAATCAATAATGCTTTTTTGTAACTATCAATAGCGGCTTCTATTTTACCGGCATCAAAATAGGTAAGGCCTAGGTTATAATAAGCTTGAGCAAAATCAGGTTTAATCAGCACCGCTTGCTTGTAACTGTCTATAGCTGATTCTAGGATACCTATTTTATATAGGCAATATCCTAAGTTATTGTGAGCTTCAGAATTATTAGGAGTGATTTTAAGGAGTTGTTCGTAGTTGTTTATAGCAGCCTTAAATTGAGTCAAACCCAGATTACAAGCGGCAGCGAGGTCGAGGAGGGCAGCTGAATTTGTTAGCCGCTCAAGCATTTGGTTTGTTTGAAATAATGCTTTATGCAGTTCCCCCTCTGTGTATAGTTGGATAATGGGCTGTAATTCTTCCACGGGAGGTTCTTGGCTTATTACTGATGAGTTTTCAGTTTTCATTGTAATGATACCGTTAGCTTCATTTATTTAGTCTCAATAATTTATACCTTTATAAATTATACAGTTTAAATACGTAATCTTGATTAGTTGCCTTAATAAAGAGATGTTTTTTAGAAATCGAGCAAATATAAATCACCAGTTATATACCGATCTTGGTCTTTACGTAGATTTACAGTTTCAAAATGAGATAAGGTATAATTAAATTTAACACACAGGCTTTCTATATATTTTTTTGAATGAGTATAGCGCCCAGTTTTTTCGAGAAAAAACCCATCTTTGTCAGTATTTTCTGTTGAAAATACTAGCTTCCCTCCTGATTTATTGCGAGACTTTATTAACCTAAATATATCAGAGAGTTCACCGACGTAGATAAAGACGTCCGTCGATATGAAGTAATCAAAGTTTAAATCTTCTGTCGACAGATAGTCTAAAATATCCCTATGACTTAATTTGTCATAGATATTTTTTTCTCTTGCTTTCCCAAGCATTTCCTTAGACAAATCAATACCCTCAAGGTATGCAGAATTTGATTTAACTACTACTCCAGTTAGTCCTGTCCCACATCCTAAATCCAAAACTGCTCCAAATGAGTTACCAGCATTATCGAGATTCATTACCTCGTAAATAATTTTAGGAATCTTATATTCAAGCATGTCAACTAAAGAGAGATCAAATATAGAGGCATAGCCATCAAACAATGTTTCTACGTAAGCTCTCGGAGCAGTGCTCGTTGTTTGTCCTGTTAAAAATGCAAGGATATGTTTAGTTTGAAGACAATCAGGTCTAATCTTGATAACTTCTTCGTAACTGGCTATTGCCTCTTCATACCTATGAAGATCTTGCAGAGCAAGCCCCATGTTGCTATGGGCGTCGGCATCTTGAGGATCTAATTCCACGGCTCTGTGTTTGGCATATAGCGATTCTGACATTTTGCCTTTTGTTCTAAGTACTGCTCCGAGTATTTTCCAACCAATTTGGTATTCTGGGAAATTTTTAGTGGTAGATCTTGCTAGCTTCTCAGCTTCTTCATACTGTTTTTTTTGATACTGCTCAACTAGATTCTTTACCTGTGACTGAGGTGGGCCTAGTCTATTAGTATTTTTGTATTGTGCATTCTTATGTTTACTTTCAGAAACCTTCTGACGTTTTTCTTTTAGTGTGAGGTTCTTATTTTTGTTAGATGGCTTGGACGATATTGAGAGCTGATTGAGTTGGTTTTCTAAAGTGTTAACTTTCTCTCCATCAAATCCTTGTTTCCTAGCCTCAAGGATAAGGGCCTTTGCAGCTTCAACTTTCTTTTGTTTGAGATGCGCATCAATGTATGACAACCAAAATTGTTCTATTTTAGGATTGGCTTCAAGAGCAGTTTTAAATAACGGGAGTGCTGCCTCAGTCTTATTAACAGATACAGCTAATACAGCTAAGTTATGATTGGCATCAGCGTGTGTTGGTTGAGATTGTAGAATAGCGCGATAAAGACGTTCAGCTTCTTCAAGCTTACCTTCTTTGTGTGCATCAATACCGTGCTGAAGTGTTTGCTTAATCGTTAATTTCATTTATTTTCACAAATCTGTTCTGAACATGCTGTAAGTGTTTGTTTCGATCAGTCAGATAAGAAAGAAGTTATCATGTAGGGATAATATCAAATGCTAGCACTATTCGGTTTTCTTCTTCATCAAAGGGAATGGTGTAGTGATGAAGCGAAGATGGGAAAAAGCACAAACTGCCCGTCACTACATCGATAATACTTTCTTGTCCTTTTTCAGCTGCGAGTAAATCCTCTTTATCACTCGTGCACAAAACAAGGTTACCACTATCAGGCTTTGACTTTGGGGGCACGTTTATGTAAATACTACCCGATAACCAGCCAGAATGGTGCATATGAGAGTCTAATTTACCCCCCTTTTGCATTGAGACAAGCCAACCATAGATACTATATGACGTTGGCCAGTTCTTTATAAAACCTTCTTCACTATCCTTGAAATAAACCCTGTACTTTTCAATTTCTGCACGAATAATACTTTCTATTTCTGTTCCAATAATTTCTTCAATGATGAAGATATTACCTGCTGTTTGAGTCCCATTAGTTAAAAGTGATTGGGATTTACGAGACATAGAATCATCGGTTAAAATATCTACCGCAGGTTTGATAAAAATATTTTCAAAATCATAATGTGCATTTAAATCAGTCTTTATAAAATATTTTAAGGGGTGACTGCAAAAAGGGTTTGATTTCTTGACCCCATATTTAACTTCTGAACAAAAAACTAATGAACCAATAGTGGCATTGACCACGCCTTGATTTATCAAAAAGTCTAATTTTTCAAAGAAGGTGGCTTCATCATCCTGCAGGTAGGAGGCTCGAATCGCATATTTTTTACTTTCAGAGTGATCAGTTAGTGCAAATTGCTCCATAGCCAGAGCGTATTTTTTGGATTCAAATAACTGTACCCCCAGATTGTAATGTGCTTCACCGTACTCAGGCTTTAAGATTATTGCTTGTCGATAACTTGCTTCTGCCTCATCTAATCTGCCGAGGTCTTTGAGTGTAATAGCCAAATTGTTATGGGGTTCAGCAAGGCAAGGCATCAAGGTTATCGCTTTTTCAAAGCTTTTTTTTGCTTCCTTTAATTTGCCAAGTTCTTGTAGAACAATACCTAAGTTACTATAAGCTTCGGCAAAGTCAGGCTTCAAGGCTATCGCTTTCTCATAGCTTTTTTTTGCTTCCTTAAATTTGCCAAGTTCTTTTAGAGTATTACCTAAGTTAGAATGAGATTGAGAAAAGTTAGGATTCGCTACTATCGCATTCCTATAGCTTACTTCAGCCTCTTCTGATCTGCCAAGATCATTTAGAATACCGCCTAAGTTGTTATGAGCCTCGGCAAAGTCAGGCTTCAAGGCTATCGCTTTCTCATAGCTTTTTTTTGCTTCCTTAAATTTGCCAAGTTTTTGTAGAGTATTACCTAAGTTACTATGGGCTTCAGGAAAGGCATCTCTCAATGCTATCGCTTTCTGATAGCTTTCTTGAGACTCTTCTAACCTGTCAAGATTTTTTAGAATTGAACCTAAGTTATTATGAGATTCAGCAAGGTTAGGATTCAATGTTATCGCTTTCCGATAGCTTTTTTCAGCCTCTTCTATTCTACTAAGCTCTTTTAGAGCATTACCTAAGTTGTTATGAACTTCGGCAAAGTCGGGTTCCAATGCTATCGCTCTCCGATAGCTTTTTTCAGCCTCGTCTAGTTTACCAAGTGATTTTAGAGCATTACCTAAGTTATTATGGGCTTGAGCATCGTCAGGTTTTATTGCTATCACTTTCCGATAGCTTACTTCAGCTTCATCAAACCGGCTCAGTTCCTGCAGCGAATTGGCCAAAT
>MDSY01048307.1_pt1 | contig 91846 bp, 91 predicted proteins | sample 811131 | NCBI WGS metagenome assembly MDSY01 (sample SAMN05326643, study PRJNA326480) | marine metagenome | isolation source: seawater | place: Atlantic Ocean: South West | collected 2010 | reverse complement strand
GCGACACCAATTCCTCATCACAAATCACCCACACAAAATACTCTTCTTGGCGCGGGGTGGAGCAGCCCGGTAGCTCGTCAGGCTCATAACCTGAAGGTCGTCAGTTCAAATCTGGCCCCCGCAACCAAATTAGCCCGTAACCTCAAATGGTTACGGGCTTTTTGATTCTGGCGCATCAGTGCCAAAATTCCCATGGATCTCTCATGGACTCATGCGGAAGAGAAAAAACGGGTAGGACTGCGCACAGGACTGAGTTCTCTGGAGACACTTGGCATATGGACGACGTAACTCAGAATCGGCAAACTGGTTTTGAGATGGAATGTTGGGAAAGTTGATGGAGATTGAAGGCCTTTCAGAACTCGAGCTTCTCAACCTGCACGCCGATGCCCTGGAGGAATTACGGCGGCGGGGGACGATCCGCAGTTCCAACAATCCCGTCGGCGACTACGCGGAAACCCTTTTCTGCCGTGCCTTCGGCTGGGAGCAGGCCCCCAATTCGGAGAAGGATGCTGATGCAATTGGAGGCGACGGTGTCCGCTACCAGATAAAGGGACGCCGACTGACCCGGCACAATGGCTCCCGTCAACTCGGGGCTCTTCGCCGGTTGCCGGAAAAGAACTTCGATGTCCTGGCCGGCGTGCTGTTCAAAGAGGATTTCTCCGTTCTTCGTGCCGCCCTCGTTCCCCACGCCGTGGTGGCTGAGCGGGCTTCCTACGTCGAAGCCACCAACAGCTGGCGCCTTCTTCTCAAAGACGATATCTGGAACTGCAGTGGTGTTGTCGATGTGACAACCGAAATTGCCGCTGCTGCTGGGAACGAAAACGTGGCCAACGCCGAAGGAAAGTAACGAAATCGTACTTAAGCCTTGGAGATCCGGCGGGATCAACCGCCAGAAGAGGGAGCACGCGTCGCAGCCCGTTTCACTTCCTTTTCCAGGGTTCGCTGTGCTTCATTCCGAGCATGGCATCGAATGCGGCCAATTTGGCGTGGTCTGAAGTCTGGTAGGGAAGTTTCGAAGTCCGCGAATAGCCGCTGTTACGATGTTCGACGCGTGCGCCCCAGTTTTCCCCGGTTCGGTAAACCACGACATTGAATCCGTCGTTGGTGTTCAGAAACTCGTTTCCAGCAGCTGAGAGACGCCAAATCCGTTTCAGCCAGCGGCTTCGTCTCGATCGGCTGTTCTTGAAAGCGGTCTCGCGTTGGCGGGCGCCGACGAGGTCTTCTTCCATGTGGCCGGCGCAGACGCAGCCGACGCGGAGTTCCTCATCGTAGTTGTCGTGCTCCATGACATGGACAAAGCGGACCATGCGGGATTCACACATCTCACAAAGGTGGTCCTGCTCCTCCAGCTCTTCGATGTCGACACAGCGCCAGCCTTTGTGCGGCACGCCAGGTTGCGTCCATTTGCCGGTGGCAGTGGTTTCTCTGCGTTCATTGTGCATCGGACGAGACCTCCTTCCGGCAAACCTCGCGATCAGGTGATTTCGGCAAAGGACGAAATCTTCAGCTTGAACCGGTGATTGCCCGCCCAGTCCTGCAGGATGGTGTCGGCGGCCTCAACGGTCAGGGCTCTTGCCTGGATCAGGGCGACAACGATGTCCTGTGTTCGGATGATGGGGAGATTTGTCTTGGCGAGCCCGGCTTCCTGGAGCGCCTTCTTGATGGCGCGGTTGTCGTCAATGGCCAGGACGTGGCCGCGATTGAGGGCCACGGCGATCGCGGAGCGTTCTCCCGAGCCGAGACGCGGGTGCCGGCTCAGCTGGAGGAAGATGTCCAGTTCTGTCGGGTCATCAATCCGCTCCTCGGTGAGGAGCCCCGCACTCAGTGCTGCCTGGTAGCGCGTCTGCTGGTCCGGGTAGTCATCGGAAATTTCCGTCCCGACGTGCTCCGTCGCGATGAATGCCGCAGGATAGCCGCCGATCAGATCCATCCGATCGATGCGCAGGAAGTTGACCAACACCGAGGTGTCCGCGATGACGATTCCCGTAGACATGCCTGAACTCCGAATCAGTCCCCTCTGGCGGCCTCGGCCAGTTCGATCATCTCGACCGCACTGATGGTGAGCTTGCGACTGATCTCGGAGATCCGTCCTCGCGATATTTCTCCCTGGCGATAAGCTTCCAGGGCAAGGCGGGTCAGCTGGTTGCGCAATTCGAATTCAGGGGGCGGCCCGTGTTCGCCTTCATCCAGAATGTCGGTGTAGCCGAGAAGCTTGATGTAGCGCTTTCCGACATCCTTCTGCTCAATCAGGGTCTCCGTTTCCGGCTGGTTGATGTGGCCCAGGCTCTTGAGGCGCCATACGGCGGCCTCGTAGCTGACCCCGAAATGCCGCGCCAGGGCCGCAGCGTCCTGATAGGTGATGGCCTGTGATCCTGGGCGGGGTCGGATTTCGGCTTCCATGCTCGCGTTGTTGGCGACGTCGAAGATAATCTCCGCCAGACGGCTCGGCCGGCCCTTGTCCAGTTGCGTCAGTTGCTCGGTGACTCCCTCGGCAGGCATGAGGAAGGCTGCGGCAAAAGCATTGGCGCGCTTCTCGACCAGTTCCGAGGCATTCCCCTGCCGAGTCGTCGTGATCGCATCGTCCCGATCGAATAGGGCATGGGCGTATTCATGGGCATAGGAGAAGCGGCGACGAACGGGCCAATGCCCGGCATTGACCAGAATGGCGAGGCCGACCGTCGGATGATTGACGAAGAGACCCGACAGGCTGTCCGGAAGGTCGGTGGCGGCGGTCCAGATTCCCTGATCGGCGATAGTTTCGGCTATGTTGCCGATCGGCGCGTTGCCCAGTCCCAATCGCCGCCGCTCCTCCTGTGCGACGTGCTGGCCCTGACGGATTGCATCGCCGACTTGAGACATGCGAACCGCGTAATCCGGCATCGCCTGCTCGGTTGCCTGATTGAGCATGGTTTTCAGAGAGGAACCTTCCCTGAATAAGTCGACAATGTGTCCGACGGCCTGGTCGATTTCCGGCCGTTCGGCCATCTCGGGCAGAGCGCGGTGAAGAACGACGGAGATGTCTTCCTGCGCTTCGGCGTCGGACTCGCCGAAGAAATACGCGGCGGTCTGGCCGTAGATCTCGGCCATGCGGGTGAGTTCGAGGGTGGAAACGGCCCGCTTGCCGGTTTCCATATTCGTCACTGCGGTTCGAGGCAGACCAAGGGCTTCCGCCACGGTCTGCTGGCTGATTCCTCGCCGTTCTCGCGCGGAACGCAGGCGTTCTCCCAAGTTCAACATATCCACCATTGCCTCGCGGTTGTCGGGTTGCCGGGCGGGGTGTCCCTTTATTCAAAGGGACACCCCGTTCCTGAGAACGTATCACATCGGACTGTGTGTGTCAAAAACTTCCTTGACAGTCCGAAATGTGGACATATGATGGAAGGGTGGTCCGCATTCGGATACGACTTTCGCGACCAATTCGTTGCCAATGGTGTCCGAGGCGAAGTTTTTGTCCGTCCTGAGAAAGAGGCCGCCATGCCGGTTGTATCCAGGCTCATTCGAAATGTTCCCGCTCTTTTTCTGCGGGACTATTTTGCCGCCAGGAAGATCCCCCTGTCCGACGATGTCGACTGGGACGCCAAGAGGCCCAAACTGAGGAAGGTCCTCATGGAGGCTGTGAAGGCGCTCGACCATTCGATCAATGACATGGTGCGAACCGATGCCGAGCATATCGACGCCATGACCGACGAGGCCGGGCAGACCGCGTTGAAAGGCAGGGCGACGGACGAGCAAAAGGAGGCGCTGGCGGAGATCGACAGTGCACACGCCCGAGCACTGTGGATGTTCGTGCACGATCACGACCGTTTCCGCTATGCAGAGGAATCCGCGTCCTTCGATCGCGCGCGCAACAAGAGCACCTGGGATGCTTTCGTTGCGCCTATCGACCTGACTGTCGATCAAGGGAAGAAGGCGCGCAAGGCACTGGCAAGCGAGCTTGCCGACTTTTTTCGGGAAGACGGCAAGGTCAGGGTCCGGGTCGAGGTATTTGAACGCACCCGTGAGGAAGAGGAGGACGATGAGCAGGAACTCGTGCAGGTGGTCGTTCTCCGGGAAGGCCAGACGGTCAGTCCGATGGTGTTTCCCGAAGACGATCCCGACGAGGACGAACCAGAACCGGAACTTCTGCCCCATCGCCCCGTGGGCGAGATCGGCTTCGTCTACAACCCGGCAACGGGCGTGATCGAGGTTGTCGCCAAGGGAAAGGCAAAGCACGAATCATTGGTCCGCAGTTTCGCGCGCACGCTTCTCGGACAGGACATCGAGGCCGAGCGTGTTCCGAAACTTCCCTACGACCTGTCGGTGTTTCTGACCGAGCAGGACTTTCCGACCGATCCCGTGGACCGCATTTCCTCGGTGAAGGTGATGCTGGTCAAGTTCCGCCATGACGACGGTCGGGCGATCGTAACCGTCGAAAGCCGGGATCCCAACGAAACCATCCATGCTACCGCTGAACGGCTGTTCAAGGATCGCAATCCCTTCCGGGGCGGCTACTCCGTCCACGAGGTCGTGCTCGCGGTCGCGTTCCAGCCCGACACGGTGAACCCCAGAGGACGTACCGTTTCGGTGAAGCTTCGTCACCCCAATGGGTGCAGCATCGGGGAAACTTGCGCCAAGGAGCGTCTGATCCGGCGCAAGTACCTGCCGATGTGGAGCATTGCCCCTGAAGTGGAGGCGGTTGGTTGACGAACATAACGGTCGGCTCGTTGTCCTTCCTGTTGTCGCTTGCCGAGGGGGACGAGCCGGGAACCACTGCGGATATGCTGACAGAGCGCACGGGCACCGAAGGCAAGGATCTGGTTGCCTCGGGCATTTTCGTGCCTGGCCCGAACCGGACCATGGTGAATGTTGAACTGTCCAATGGCGACGGCGTTGCACGGGTCGAAGATGATCCGGATACCGGTGGCTTTCGGTATTTCCATCCGGAGGATGGCTACATTCCCCTCGAACCGGAGCGCCTGCTGACCTGGCGGCTCAACCTGAATCATCTGGCGCTGCTGGTTGCCCGGATGCTCGGCATGCCCGGAAGTTTTCGCCCGACTAAACTGGTCGAAGGCCTTCTATGGGATCTCGGGACCCCCCGCCTCGGAACCCGCAAGGGACAGTCTGTGCTGTTCGGCGTTCGGCTGGGAGAGCCTGAAGTGCGTGCGGCAATGAAGGCTGAACTCCGCTTGCGCCGTGGCACCCAATCGGCACTCATACTCACCCCTGCCCGAAGCGTGGCTGTGGATTTTACACTCCCTGCGGTCTTGCGGATCGTTCCTTTGGCCGACGTGCTGGACCGACGGCAATCAACATCGAAAACGTCACCGGCGGTATTGGACAGGGGGCGCCTCGGCGCATTGGCCGATCCTCGACCAACCCATACCGACGCCGTGAGCGCTCCCGTGCAATGCAGCCCGGACGGGGCTTGGCTTCGCATCGATGGACGTGAGCTTAGCGTCCGTGGGAAAAAGAAGACGGTCCTGCGTCTGCTTTTCGACGCATGGGAAAGCAGTACTGAATGGGTTGGCGAGGAGTGGCTCCTGGGCCAGGCCGAATACGATTCGAAGCGCATCGAAGATGTTTTCAAAGACAAGCGCCGTGAAAAGCGGGATGAGTGGAAGCAGTTCATTGAAGTGCACAATGGTCAGGTGCGGCTAAAGGTTTCCAATAAATGAAAGACCCTTTCCATATTTCTCCGCAATCTATTGATGCCCTGGCTGAGATCATATCCGGTGGGGCGGGAAATGACCCGACGCCACCGATTGGGCTTTACCGCAGCGGGCCGCAGTTGGAGAAATTCATGCGCGGCTGCAACGTCGAATTTAGCCTTGGCGGTGGATCTCGCGTGCCGTCTCTCGTTGACTGCTTGCTCAGTATCAACAACGGGCCTGACGCTGCACAAGATATGCCTCGGATCATACAGCGGGCAGTTGATCCTCGAGACTTTGTAGGTGCGCCAGAGAAGCTGATCGCAGTTATCGAGCATCTGAACCAGTACCTTGCGTTCGATGGCCTCGAATTACGGCAACAAGGCCAGAAAGTTGCGCTGGTTTCTCTTGGAAAAAGCGCGGCAGTGATCGACCATTTGGTAAACAAAGTAGAAGTCATAGATTTTGATACGGTTCAGCGGGATATCGACCGCGCCCTGGCCAGTTGTGAGAACGATCCAGAGGATGCCGTGACGGCGGCTTGCTCCGCTGTCGAGAGCGTTTGTCGATCAGTATTGATCGAACTTGGTCTCGATCTTCCCGCCAAGCAGGACGTAACGGGCCTATACAAGGCTGTCCGTGACCCTCTCAATCTTTCGCCGCAGCGATCCGATCTGCCGGGTCTGGTAGCAGACGATATTCGTAAGGTGCTGAGTGGCCTGATGACCACCCTCGAAGGCATTGGTGCCTTGAGGACGCACGCAGGTGACGCCCACGGTCGAGAAAAAGGCTTCGTTCGAATTGACGCACGAATAGCCCGATTGGCCATCCATTCTGCCAGCACGACCGCTCTATTCATCATCGAGACTTGGCAACGAAAATTCCCTGCCAAACCGTTGGTGCGCCACTGATCGGGGTAGTCCCGCTTCCTGTCTGATCCTGCCCCCAAAGGCCGCCCTCCGAGGCGGCCTTTTTTAATTCGTGGCGCAATTCCCCCTCGTTTTCCCCCTTCGTCCCCCCAGCTTTTCCCCCCAGCCGGTTTGCCATCCTTCTCCCAGGTTTTCGCACATAACCGAAGGAGAGACAGATGGCTGTCCGGCATTTGAATCAGACCGAACTGGCGGCGCGGTGGAACATCAGCCACCGCACGCTGGAGCGGTGGCGGTGGACGGGTGAAGGGCCCGCCTTCCTGAAGATCGGCGGTCGCGTCGTGTACCGCCTGGAAGACGTCGAGGCTTTCGAGGCGGAGCAGATGCGCAAGAGCACCGCCGACAACGCCTTCTCGGCGTCGGCGTGAGGGGAGGCGGCGATGAGCATTCCCAACCGTCCCACCTTGAACGACCTTCCCACCATGCCGGTCGGCGACATCGCCGGTCTGCCCGCCGATCAGTTGGCGCTGCTGCAGGAGGCGGCCGACGAGGCCCTGCGGTCCGCCAAGCTGGCCCGCGACTGGCTCGACGGCGCTCTCGCGCTCAAGTACGGCGACACCGCCGCCAAGGCCCGTCAGGCCGCCGACAAGGACACCGGCACCGTGCGATTCGACGACGGCGCGGTGACCGTGGTCGCCGATCTGCCCAAGAAGGTCGATTGGGATCAGGCCCAACTCGCCGCCCTGGTCGAGCGCATCCGGGCCGAGGGCGACGACCCGGCTGAGTACGTCGACATCGCCTTCAAGGTTCCCGAACGCAAGTACGCCGCCTGGCCGAACGCGATCCGCGCCGCCTTTGAGGCCGCCCGCACGGTTCGGGTCGGCAAGCCTTCCTTCCGTCTTTCCCTGAACGATGAGGTGTCCCAATGACCGCCAAGACCAAGCTCGCCCGTCTGCGCGAGGACAACTGCTTCCTCGCCGAACTCCCCGACGCGATCCGCATTCCGCCTCTCGGCGAACGTCGCGAGGAAGTGACCAAGCCCATCGAGACGGCGTCGCTCGACGACATCGCCTTCGCCCAGTTGGCGCTGCAGGTCAAGTCCTCGGCCCTCTACGCCGAGATGGACTCCCTGCGCCGGCTTTACGACCTGGCGCGCAAGAACGGGGCGGTCGGGGCCGACAACGCCCTCGACGCCGTGGCCGAGAAGAAGGAGCGCAAGTGATGATCTTGTCGTCTCCCTGTCAGGCCTCCGGCCTTCCGCGCCTCTTGCCCATCATCTCCGCCGACGAACGTCTGGCCGAACGGCGCGGCGTCAAGGGCTGCATCTTCGGCAAGTCCGGGATCGGCAAGACCTCGCTGCTGTGGACGCTGGATGCGCCGAGCACCCTGTTTTTCGATTTGGAAGCCGGCGATCTCGCCATTGAGGGCTGGCCGGGTGACACCATCCGGCCGCGAACCTGGACCGAATGCCGTGACTTCGCCGTCTTCATCGGCGGGCCAAACCCCGCGCTTCGCGAAGACCAGGTCTACAGCCAGGCGCACTTCGAGGCGGTCTCTGAACGCTTCGGCGATCCGGCCGCACTGGACAAATACCGGACCATCTTCATCGACAGCATCACGGTCGCCGGTCGGCTGTGTTTCCAGTGGTGCAAGGGACAGCCGCAGGCGATCTCCGACCGCACGGGCAAGCCCGACATGCGCGGCGCCTACGGCCTGCACGGCCAGGAGATGATCGCCTGGCTCACCCACCTGCAGCATACCCGGGGCAAGAACGTCTGGTTCGTCGGAATCCTCGACGAGAAGCTCGACGACTTCAATCGGCGCGTCTTCGTACCGCAAATCGACGGCTCCAAGACCGGCAACGAACTGCCCGGCATCGTCGACGAGGTCATCACCATGGCCGAAGTCAGCCAAGAGGCGAGGAGCGGCGGAGCCGCGACAGGGACCAACAACAACGCCGATGGCGAGTCCTTCCGGGCCTTCGTCTGCCAGACCCTCAACCCCTTCGGCTTCCCCGCCAAGGATCGCAGCGGGCGTCTCGACCAGATCGAGGAACCCCATCTCGGCCGCCTGATGGAAAAGATCGGCGGCCCCGTCAAACCGGCGAGCGAGCGGCTGGCGTTTGGCCGTCCCGCATCCCAGCCCGCCGACACCCTCGGGGCCACGGGGTGTCCCCGTTCATCAAATGCGGGGGGCGCCCCCGCGACCCCCGAACCCAAAGACAATGAAGGAGCGTCCTGACCATGACCGGTGCGTGGAACGACTACAATGATGCGGAGTCCCAGAACTCCTACGACCTGATCCCCAAGGGTACCATCGTGCCCGTGCGGATGACCCTGAAGCCGGGCGGCTATGACGATCCGTCCCAGGGCTGGACCGGTGGCTATGCGACCCGCAACGAGACCACCGGCTCGGTCTACCTGAACGCCGAGTTCGTCGTCCTCGAAGGCGCCCATGCGCGGCGCAAGATCTGGTCATTGATCGGGCTGTTGAGCCTCAAGGGCCCTGAATGGGGCAACATGGGCCGCTCCTTTGTGCGCGGCATCCTCAACTCGGCGCGCGGGTTGTCGGACAAGGACAACTCGCCCCAGGCCCAGACGGCGCGGCGGATCAACGGTTTCGCCGATCTGGATGGCATCGAGTTCCTGGCCAAGATCGACGTCGGTAAGGACGCCAACGGCGACGCCAAGAACGAGATCCGTTTCGCCGTCACGCCGGGCTCCAAGGACTGGAAGGCGTTTCAGGAGAACGGGGGGCTCTGGCGTCCGGCAGGTGGTGCCCCGACCGCTTCGTCGTCCTCGGCTCCTGCCGCCCCGGCGTCGCCGCCCGCCACCAATCCGGGCCGCCCGGCCTGGGCGCAGTAGGAGGGCGGCTCGATGCTTCTCCGCCCCCGCCAGAAGGTGTTCGTCGAGCGCGCCGTCGATGCGCTTGACGAACACGGCAACACCCTGGGCGTCGCTCCGACCGGTGCCGGCAAGACGATCATGCTCTCGGGCGTGGTCGGCCGGATGCTGGAGGGCAACGACGCCAGGGCTGCCGTGCTCGCCCATCGTGATGAACTGACGGCACAGAACGTGCTCAAGTTCGCCAAGGTCAATCCGAAGATCAGCACCTCGATCATCGACTCCCGCACCAAGTCCTGGCGCGGGCGGACGACCTTCGCCATGGTCCCGACCCTGGCCCGTTCGGCGAACCTCGACGCCATGCCGGCGCTCGATCTGCTGGTGATCGACGAAGCACACCATGTAGCTGCCGACAGCTATCGGCGGATCATCGACAAGGCGCGGGACCGCAATCCGGATGTTCGTGTCTTCGGCGTCACCGCGACGCCCAATCGGGGCGACAAGAAAGGGCTGCGTCCGGTCTTCTCCAACGTCGCCGACCAGATCACCATCGGCGAACTGATCGCTTCGGGCCATCTCGTGCCGCCGCGCACTTTCGTCATCGACGTCGGCGCGCAGGAAGCGCTCAAAAGCGTTCGCAAGACCGTCGATGACTTCGATATGAAGGCGGTCGACGCCATCATGAACAAGGCGCCGATCACCGAAGCGGTGATCCGCCATTGGCGGGAGAAGGCGGGTGAGCGCCAGACCGTGGTGTTTTGCTCCACCGTCGATCACGCCCGCAACGTCACCGACGCCTTTCTCGACGAGGGCGTAACCGCCGGGATGGTCCATGGCGACATGGGCGAGGCCGAACGCCGCTCGGTTTTGCGCTCCTTCGAGAAGGGAGATGCCCAGGTCATCGTCAACGTGGCGGTGCTGACCGAGGGCTGGGACCATCAGCCGACCAGCTGCGTCGTCCTGCTGCGTCCCAGTTCTTACAAATCCACCATGATTCAGATGGTCGGGCGGGGGCTGCGCACCGTCGATCCCAATGAATTCCCCGGCGCGGTGAAGACCGACTGCATCGTTCTCGACTTCGGCACGTCGACCCTGCTGCACGGCTGCCTGGAGCAGGACGTCAATCTCGACGGCAAGACCGGTGACGGAGAGGCCCCGACCAAGGACTGCCCGGAATGCAGCGCCCAGGTGCCCTTGGCTGTCCGCGAATGCCCCCTCTGCGGCTACCTGTGGGAGTCCGCTGGGGCCGGCGACGGCGAGGTGACCCCGCTCACCGACTTCGTTATGTCGGAGATCGATCTCTTGAAGCGCTCCAGCTTCCGTTGGTGCGATCTCTTTGGCGATGACGCGGCGCTGGTTGCAAACGGGTTCAGCGCCTGGGGCGGCATCTTCTTCCTGCACGGGCGCTGGCATTCCGTCGGCGGGGCGAAGGGGCAGCGATCACGGCTGCTGGCCGTGGGCGAGCGCACCGTCTGCCTGGCGGCAGCCGATGACTGGCTCAACGAGAACGAGACCGACGAAAGCGCCCACAAGACCCGGTCCTGGCTGAACCAGCCGGCGACCGAACGCCAACTCAAATACCTGCCGCCCCAGTTCCGCCAGGACTTCGGTCTGACCCGCTATCAGGCCTCAGCGCTGCTCACCTTCCAGTTCAACAAGGGTGCCATCACCAATCTGGTGGCAACGGCTGCCGACGTTCGGAGGGCGGCATGATCCATGTGTTCTTCATCCGACACTGCCGCTGCCCGTCTGCGTCTCTGGCATCCGCGTGGGGAACTCTGTGCCGTCTGTCGGCGTCCGGCCCGTGGCTTTGGCTGGTTCGACCCGGTGCCCTCGAAACGGCGCCGGCCCTCGGCCTGGTTCTGCTCAATGAGCTGCCAGGGCTTCTGGTCGCGTTTGGCGAAGGAGCGCTGGGGCATGGTTGATCTGACCGAACAGGAGAAGGCCGCGATCCGCGCCGCCATGAAGCCCGTCGCCGAGATCATGGAGGAGATCGGCTGGCAGACCCGGCTGATCGACCTCACCGAGGCGCAGGTGTTGACCCTGATCGAGGTCGCTGTCGGCGGCTTCCAGGACGCCATGCGGGCGACGGCCAAGGGCGACGATACGGAGATCCCTTTCTGATGCTGGATTACAACCCCTCGGCCACGGCCGCCGATCGGATCAACACGCTCATCGACGAGGCCCTCGAGGCGGAGAATGCCGCGAGGCCGTCGCGCGACTACCTCGGAGGCTCCCGCCTGGGCGTGGCCTGCGAGCGCGCCCTGCAGTTCGAGTATGCCGACGCGCCGAAGGATGATGGCCGCGACTTCGACGGTCGGACGCTGCGCATCTTTGCAGCTGGGCACGTCTTCGAAGATCTGGCCATCGGCTGGCTACGCAAGGCCGGGTTCGAGCTCTACACCACAAAAGGCAACCGACCGGACGGCGAGCAGTTCGGGTTTTCTGTCGCGGACGGGCGCATCCGCGGCCATGTGGACGGCATCATCAATGCCGGCCCTGTGTTGACGGGGTTTCCGGCGCTTTGGGAATGCAAGTCGCTCAACGACAAGTCCTGGAAGGACACCGTCAAGCGTGGCGTTGCGATCTCGAAGCCGATCTATGCAGCCCAGATCGCCACTTATCAGGCCTACATGGAAGCAAGCGTGCCAGGGATCTCGCAAAACCCGGCGCTGTTCACGGCGATCAACAAAGATACCGCCGTGCTGCATCACGAACTGGTGCCGTTCGATGGCGGTTTGGCGCAGACCGCCAGCGACAAGGCGGTGCGCATCATCCGCGCCACCGAGGCGGGCGAGCTGCTGCCCCGCATTGCCCAGTCTGCCGATTTCCACGAATGCCGGTTCTGTGCCTGGTCCGATCGCTGTTGGAGGGTCAGCGATGGACGATAACGTGATCGAGTTGGAGCGCTGGCGTGACTTCAACGACGCCGAACCGCAGCGCCTCGACGACAGCCGACCCTGGGATGGGGCCGAGACCACCGAGGAGATCAAGGCCCGGATGCTGGTCAATATCCGAGGCGTGCTCTCCTATCTGTTGCCGGGTGGCGCGTTTCAGGGCGGCAAGTTCCTGGTCGGCGACGTCCATGGCAATCGCGGCGACAGCCTGTCGGTGGAACTGGCCGGATCCAAGGCCGGCATGTGGCACGACTTCGCGACCGGCGAGGGTGGCGACATCATCGGCCTTTGGGCGGCTGTGTCTGGCCGGGACACTCGGACGGATTTTCCCGCCATCATGGATGACATCCGTGAATGGCTCGATGGCCGCAGCCGAACCCTGCACGACGATCATGCCGCCCAGGCCAAGTCCCCTCCCGTTGATGATCTCGGGCCGGTGACGGCCAAGTGGGACTATCATGACGGGGACGGTCGGTTGATCGCTTGCGTCTATCGATACGATCCGCCCGGCGGCAAGCAGTTCCGACCCTGGGACGTGGTGAACCGGCGTCTCAAAGCGCCGGAACCGCGTCCCCTCTACAATCGCCCTGGCATCAAGGACGCCGACCAGGTGATCCTGGTGGAAGGCGAGAAGGCCGCGCAGGCGCTCATCGATGCCGGGCTCTGCGCCACCACCGCCATGAACGGGGCCAAGGCCCCGGTCGAGAAGACCGACTGGTCGCCGCTCGACGGCAAGCGGGTGCTGATCTGGCCCGATAAGGACAGTCCTGGCTGGCAGTACGCCATGGCGGTGGGGCAAGCCGTGTTGGCCGCCGGGGCTCGGTCGGTTTCAGTCCTTCTGCCGCCCGACGACAAACCTGAAAAATGGGATGCGGCGGACGCGGTCGACGACGGCATGGATGTCGCCGAGTTCATCGCCACCGCCGAACGCCAGACCCTCCGTCCTGAGAAAACCACTCTCGATCTCTCGGATTGGCATGCAACCCGTTATTCCGGCGATGCGCCCGAGCAGCGTTTTCTGGTCGAGGGCTCGTTCCCCATGGGCGTGGTCTCGATCCTGGCCGCCATGGGCGACACCGGCAAGGGCATGATGACCCTAGATCTGGCGCTGTCCGTGGCGACCGGCAAGGCCCGTTCTGTCTCGGTCAGTCCCGAGCCCATGGCCTTCGGCGGCCCGGTGCGAGAGTTCGGCACCGCCGTTATTTTCACCGCCGAGGATGACCAGGGCGAGGTGCATCGCCGCCTGCAACGGCTCGATCCCGAAGAATTCCGCCTCGAACGCCCAGAACGGCTGATCGTCGTGCCGCTGCCCAACGCGGGAGGTCCTATCCCCTTGGTCGTGTCCGGCAAGGACGGCCCCGAAATCACACCCCAGTTCCGCATGGTGCGCGATCAGATCATGAGGCTCCGTGATCTCAAGCTGGTGGTGTTCGACCCGCTGGCATCCTTTATCCATGCCGACGTCACCTCGGATCCGGCTGCCGGCAGTTTTGCCACGGGCCTTCTGGCGAGCCTCGCCACAGAAGCCGGCGCGGCGGTGATTGTCGCCCACCATATGCGGAAGCCCCAGGGCAATCGGCCCATCGCCTCGGTCGAGCAGGCCCGTGACGCCGTGCGCGGCACCAGCGCCATCGTCGATGGGGTGCGCATGGTCTATGCGCTGTGGCCCGCGCCAGAGGAACACCAAGCCTTCGCTTTCAAGGCGCTCGAAGAGCCCTATGCCCGCAACGCCGTCTTCCAAGGTGCGGTGGTGAAAGCCAACGGCCCGGCCGATCGGGCCATCCGCACCTTCCTGCGCGCGCCGACCGGTCTTCTGGTCGATGCGACCGAGCGGCTGCGGGAAGTTCGCCGGCCCGAACAGGATCTCTTGGAAGCCCTCGTCGAGGCTGTCGCCAGCGCTGCCGAGAACGGCCATCCGTTCACCCATACCGGCGGCACCGGGCTGTTCAAACAACGCCATCGCCTGCCGGTCCTGTTCCACGACATGGCGCGCAACAAGATCGAAGGCCTGGTTCAGGACCTGCTCAATGCCCGGCCTCCCGTTCTGGTCAAAGGCATGGCGGAGGGCTCGAAGGAGCTCAAGTGGCTGGGCGTTCCAGCCGGGCCATTTGCGCGGGGTGTCGGACAGTTCGTCCATGGTGCTCACGAGACCGGGGAGTGAGGACCATGCGTGCTCCGTTCCCAGCGTTCCCAGAGCTTCCTGCCCAGGCGGATGGGGGTCGGTTTCCGTTCCCGCTTCCCAGCTTCCCAACGGGAATTCCCAAGATTTTGTGTCCTCAAAACCGCATCAACCCATTGAAACAATTGAGTAAATCAGCTTCCCAAAAATCTCGTTCCCAGCCGTTCCCAACCAAGGAAAAACATAATGATTTCAATGATTTCCACGTTCCCGCCTCCCCCTATAGGGGGAGGAGTGTTCCCGGGAACGCACACTCCTCCCACCGATGGTCGGGTTGCTGCTTCCCGGCCCATTCCCAAAACCGATTGCCAAGGAGCCCAATGATGAGCCAGCCCGCATTGATCGAACCTCTCGCCGAACAGGCACCGGACCATCCGGTCCTTCTTGCCCTCGATCTCGGCACCAAAACCGGATGGGCGCTGCATGGGCCGGACGGTCGGATCATCAGTGGCACTGCCGAGTTCAAGAACGATCGCTGGCAGGGTGGCGGCATGCGCTTCCTGCGCTTCAAGCGCTGGCTCACCGAGATCAAACAGGCCGCAGGCTACCTGGACGCCGTGTTCGTCGAGGAAGTCCGTCGCCATGCCGGGGTCGATGCCGCCCATGCCTATGGCGGTTTCTTGGCTCACGTTACCGCCTGGTGCGAACACCACGCGATCCCCTATGAGGCCGTTCCGGTGGGGACCATCAAACGGCACGTCACCGGCAAGGGCAACGCCAACAAGGGCGCGGTTATCGCGGCGGTGTCGGCGCGGGGCTTCGCGCCCACGGATGACAACGAGGCCGATGCCATCGCGCTGCTGCTGTGGGCGATGGATGTCCGGGCAGGTGTGCGATGAGGCGTTTCCCGAAGGGCTATGGCGGCGAACGGCGTTCTGCCGAACAGGTCAAACGCGATGGCTGGATCGAGCAGGGCATGCTCGCCGTGTCGGTGGAGGATGACCGGCTCACCTGGCCCGAGCGCGAACTGATCCGCCAGTTGGGCGAGAAGCTCTATGGCCGTCGCGACGACGGGCGGGAGGTGCGCCATGGCTGACTGGACGCCGCTGAGGGTCGAGGAGCGGATCGTCGAGGCTGCCGACGTGTTGCGTCGTCTGCCCGAGGAGAAGGTGCGGGGCTACTTCGGGGTATGGCCCGAGGTTGTCCATGGCTTCGCCGACAAGGTCGGGCAAGAGCCCCAGCCCATGCGTCGGCCCCCGCCATCATCGGCAGCGATTTCGCGCATGGATGAAACCCTGCCGTGGATGTCGTGGTTGGAGCCAAAGGCTTCCAAGATCATCTGGCTCAGAGCATCCGGAGAACGCTGGAAGACCATCTGCTGGACGGTCGGTTTGCAACGCTCAGCCGCCCACCAGCACTGGCTTTACGGTCTCTGTGTGATCTCACTCAAGCTCAATCGGCGTCGGTTCAACAGTAACCTTTCGAAGCGGCGCGTGATCGAACTGGCTGGTGGCGCGGGCATGCGCGAAGCCTAGAGAAAGGTGTGCGGCGGACACTTTTCGATGGGACAAAATCGCCGAATTGAGGGTAGTTTCGAGATAGCCTCGCGACGGGCGTGCGAACGCAGAACCGACGCGCAGCGCCTCCTCCTAACCCTTTGATATCTTGGTTCCTTCCTGGCGGATATCCCATGCGGGAGGCGCCAGCGCGGGATTTTTCTACCGACAGGCCCGCCAACTTACTTGACACCGACTTGACGTATCGACGCCGCGCCTAAGGTTTCTGCGGGTTTGCGCCGATGATCCGTCAAGTACCCCCAACATTCGGCTGATTGACAGATGGACTTGACGATCGAAATCGTTCCGGTGGATCGATTGATCCCCTATGCCCGCAACGCTCGCACCCATGATGAGGGCCAGGTTGCGCAGATCGCTGGGTCCATCGCCGAGTTCGGTTTCGTCAATCCGATCCTGATCGGCGCAGACGGCAGCGTCATCGCCGGCCATGGTCGTCTCATGGCCGCGCGCAAGCTCGGCCTCGACGAAGTACCGGTGATCCGCCTCGGTCATCTTTCCGAGACCCAACGCCGGGCGCTGATCATTGCCGACAACAAGATTGCCGAGAACGCCGGATGGGACGAGGAACTGCTGCGCCTCGAACTGACGGACCTCAAAGCCGAGGATTTCAATCTCGATCTTACCGGCTTCGACCTCTCCGATGTCGATCGGCTGTTGGCGAACGAAACTGGGGAAGCACAGTCTGGCGGCTTCGCGGGCGAAGACACCGTTCCTGAGCCGCCGGCAAACCCCGTCAGCAGAACGGGTGATCTGTGGCTGCTGGGCGATCATCGTCTGCTCTGCGGAGACAGCACGAACGCGGAAGACGTGAAGCGTCTGATGAACGGCGAGAGCGCCATTCTGTTCGCCACCGACCCGCCGTATCTGGTCGACTACGATGGTACCAACCACCCGCAGAACAGCGCGCGCAAGGCCAAGGTCGCCAAGGGGGACACCAGCGGCACCAACGGCAACAAGGACTGGTCCGCCACCTATGGCGTGACCTGGGACGATTCCTCGCAAGGGCCCGATCTCTATCGCGGCTTCATCAAGGCAGCGATCGCCGAAGCCATCGCGCCCAACGCAGCCTGGTACTGTTGGCATGCGTCCCGTCGCCAGGCCATGCTCGAAGAGGTCTGGACGGAGATGGGTGCTTTTCAGCACCAGCAGATCATCTGGAACAAGGAGAAGGGCGTTCTCACGCGGTCGCGCTATCTCTGGAAACACGAACCCTGCCTGATGGGCTGGATCAAGGGCAACATGCCGCCCAAGGCGGACGGTGCCGAGTTCCTGCCGTCGGTCTGGGACATTCATGGTCTTTCGGGTGAGGAACGCCCCGACCATCCGACGCCGAAACCGCTCGACTGTTTCGCGATCCCCATGCGTCAACATGTGGAGCCGGGTGGCCTTTGCTATGAGCCGTTCTCCGGATCGGGGTCACAGATCATGGCCGGTCAAGCCGTCGGTCGTCGCGTCTTCGCCATGGAGATCAGTCCCACCTACGTGGATGTCGCCGTCGAGCGTTGGCAGAAGGCGACGGGAAAGTCCGCAGTCCTCGACGGGGACGCGCGGTCATTCGATGAAATCAAAAATGAAAGGGACGCCGCATGAGGCAGTCGAGACGCATGTCGTTCGCGGAAGCGCTGACCAATGTCGCGGTCGGCTATGGCATTGCCGTCGCCACCCAGATCGCGGTGTTCCCGGTGTTCGGTCTTCACGCCAGCTTGTCGGACAATCTGCTGATGGGTGCCATCTTCACGGTGGTGTCGATCGTTCGGTCGTATTCGCTTCGCCGTATGTTCGAAGCGATCCGGATGCGTGGATCCCTGACGAGTTCCGCCGGGATCTGGAGATGACCCCGGCGGGAGATTAGGTCAGGCATTGTTTATCGGATCGACGGCGGTGATGTAAGCATCGCCGTTGTTCCAGGAGCCGTCGTCGAGACGCCACTCGGTGTCCTCGCTGGCCAGCAGTTTCTCGAAAGCCGCCTCCTCGGCCTGCTCCTTGGTTTCGGCATCGACCTCAATGACCGTGCTTTCGGTGATGTCGCGGGTGATGATCACTTGGAAGGTCGGCATGGCTGATTACGCCTCGATCCGATAGAGCCGCTCACCGTCTTCGAGCTTTCGCGAGACGATGGTCAAGCCGAGCTTTTTCTTGAGTGCCCCGCTGATCGCGCCGCGTACCGTGTGCGGCTGCCAGCCGGTGGCCTCGATGATCTGACTAAGCGTCGCGCCCTCGTCGCGCTTGAGCATCTCGATCACTTTGGCCTGCTTGCTGTCGCGCGGCTTGCGCTTCGGCTTTGGCGGCTTGGCGTTTGATCCGATCCCGATACCGGACAGGGCTTCGCCGGTCGGGGTGATCGCTTCGATGCCAGCCGCCTGTAGGATGCCTTGCGCATCGAGACCCTGTTCATCGATCAGGGCTTTCAGCCGATCGACGGCCTTGCTTTTGTAATTGAAGGATTTGGCGGTGACCGTTTCTCCGGTGATGCTGGAGATCGCGGTCGCGAGCTGCGCGACGGTGAACTTTTCAATGGCGACGTTGGTGGTGGTCATGGGTATTTCCTCTGGATGATGCCGCCGCGACCATCGCGGGGCTTCTACCACCCCGAGCCCCGACACCGAACGCGCGGGGCGATGAGGGGAGGAACTGCCGGTCAGCCGAAGGCCTCGGCTTCGATCTCGCAGTGGGTGACGAACCCAGTGAGATAGGGCAGCCCCGAGGGGATCCCGGTCTCGCGGCTCGTGCGCCTGTTGATCGTCCATCCCATCCAGCGCTCGACGACCGCGTCGATGGCGGTCTCGAGGGTGAGCCTACTCGCCAGTCCGTTGGCGACGTCGTCTGCAAAATGCCGCCCATGTCGGCTGTCGAGGAAGTCGCGCACCGCGTCTTGCGGGCAGCCAGTGGCGCGGCCGATCCGCGTCATGGCCAGCGGCCAGGCTTCGGGCGGGTCTGCATGGTGGCGGATGGTGCCGAAGAAACCCCAGTCGGCGTTTCGGGTGGTGAGGATCGTCTCGGCGGTCATGGTGTCGTCTCCGTTTCCGTCTGTGATCCCATACAGGCTCTGCGGGCGGAGAACATCAAGTCTAATAGATTGTAATTGATCTGTTTTTCGAGGGCGGCCCGGACATGGGAACGTTGAACGCACATGCTTGTCAGCCAGGCCGAATACGCGCGCCAGCGCGGGGTTTCGCGCCAGTACATTGGCCAGATGGTGGCCAAGGGCGTGATCCGGCTCCAGGGCCGAAAGGTGGACCCGGCTCAGGCCGATGCCGCTCTTGCGGCAGTCCGAGAACCGGCCCGTCCGGAACGACGCGCGACACCCAAAGCTGAGGCGGCTCCCAAGCCGCTCGTTCCGGCGACCGAGATTCCCTCGCTGCCGCAAGGTGGCGATCTGCCGACCCTGCTGCTCAAGACCCGGATCAAGAGCGAGGTCGAGAAGGCCAAGCTCCTGGAGATCAAGGCTCGGGTCGAAGCTGGAAAATACGTCGATGCCGACGAGGTGAAGGTCGCGGCCTTCAACAAGGCCCGCGTGGTGCGAGACGCCCTGATGAACATTCCTGAACGTCTGGCCGCCGTGTTGGCGGCCGAGACCGATGCCGCACGGGTTCACGCCATGTTGACGTCCGAGATCCGCGCAGCACTCGAGGATCTGGCCGGTGCTTCCTGACGCTGCAACGATCCATGACGCCGCGTTCGATCGGGGCTTGCGTCCCGATCCGCTGCTGAAGGTCTCCGAATGGGCCGACCAACACCGGCGTCTCTCGGGTAAGGGGGCAGCTGAACCCGGACCCTGGCGCACGGCGCGCACGCCTTATTTGCGCGAGATCATGGATTGCCTGTCGCCATCCTCTCCCTACGAGCGGGTGGTGTTCATGAAGGGCGCCCAGATCGGCGCTACCGAATGTGGCAACAACTGGATCGGCTACGTCATCCACCATGCCCCTGGGCCCATGCTGGCGGTCTTGCCGACGGTGGAGATGGCCAAGCGGAACTCACGTCAACGCATCGATCCGCTGATCGAAGACAGCGAGGTGTTGTCGCAGCTGGTCAAGCCGGCGCGCTCGCGGGATTCCGGTAATACGGTGCTCACCAAGGCATTCCAGGGTGGGCTCCTGGCCATGACCGGAGCCAACTCAGCGGTCGGCCTGCGCTCCATGCCGGTGCGTTATCTGTTCTTGGACGAGGTCGATGGGTATCCCGGTGACATCGACGGCGAAGGCGATCCGGTCTCTCTGGCCGAGGCCCGCACACGAACCTTTGCGCGTCGCAAGGTGTTCATTGTCTCGACGCCGACCGTCAAGGGCGTGTCGCGCATCGAGCGGGAATTCGAAGCGTCCGACCAACGGCGCTACTTCGTGCCCTGTCCCCATTGCGAATTTTTTCAGTGGCTGGAGTTCGAGCGGCTCCGCTGGGACAAAGGATGCCCCGAGACGGCGCATTACCTCTGCACCGAGTGCGAAGGACAAATCCACGAGCATCACAAGACGCGGATGCTGGAACGCGGCGAGTGGCGGGCGACCGCCTCGTCGGAACAGGGCAATGAGAAAACCGCAGGCTTCCACATCTCCAGTCTTTACAGCCCCATCGGCTGGCGAAGCTGGGCGGAGATCGCCGCAGCCTGGGAGGCCGCGCAAGGCAATGATGCGGCGCTCAAGTCGGTGAAGAACACGGATCTCGGAGAGACCTGGGTCGAAACCGGCGAAGCCCCCGACTGGCAGCGCCTCTATGACCAAAGGGAAACGTCTGCACCGGGCACGGTCCCAGCGGGCGGGTTGTTCCTTACCGCTGGCGTTGATGTCCAGAAGGACCGCCTGGAGGTGGATGTCTGGGCCTGGGGACGCGGGCTGGAAAGCTGGCTGATCGAGCACATCATAATCGAAGGCGGGCCACAACGGCCTGTTGCTTGGGTCGACCTCGAGGCCCTGTTGGATCGCACTTGGCCGCATGCGAGCGGCGCGCACCTCAAGCTGGCCAAGCTCGCCATCGATACTGGCTACGAGGCCCCGGCTGTTTACACCTGGGCGCGCCGGGTCGGGTTCGGCCAGGTTGCACCGGTCAAGGGTGTCGAAGGCTTCAATCGGGCAAGCCCGGTGTCTGGACCAACCTTCGTCGACGCCACCGACGGCGGCAAGAAACTGCGTCGCGGTGCGCGGCTCTGGACCGTGGCGGTCTCGACCTTCAAGTCGGAGACCTATCGGTTTTTGCGGCTGCAGCGGCCGACCGACGAGGAGAAGGCGGAGGGTGCCGAGTGCCTGCCTGGAACGGTGCACCTGCCGACCTGGGTCGAAAGCGAATGGCTCAAGCAGGTGGTCGCCGAGCAATTGGTGACGGTGAAGACCAAGCGCGGTTTTACCCGTCTCGAATGGCAGAAGCTCAGAGAACGTAACGAGGCGCTGGACTGCCGGGTTTATGCCCGGGCGGCGGCCTGGATCGCTGGTGCCGATCGCTGGTCGGACCGACAGTGGACCGATCTGGAGGAACAACTGGGTGCAGTCGATGGCGACATAGAGGCGGCCGGGATGATCAACAGGCCGGCCCCCGTGTCCTCGGAAAAGCGCCAATCCGACTGGCTCGGTCGGCGAAACAATTGGTTTTAAAGGAAGCCCTATGACGACCTGGTCGGAAACCGAACTGGCGGCGCTGAAACGCGCCTACGCCAGCGGCACGCTCCGTGTCAGCTACGACGGCAAGTCCGTCGAGTACGGCTCGGCCGAGGATCTGCTGGGCCGCATCCGGACCATCGAGCGGGAACTGGCGGGGGCTACCAAGCCGCTTCCGGTTGCCGGCTTTGCTGGTTTTCGGCGGGGCAATTCCTGATGGTTGTGGGTTGGTTCGATCGGGCCCTGGCGGTGTTCTCGCCTCGGGTCGCCACCCGCAGGGCCCTGGCTCGGCAGGCCTTTGACGGTCTGGTGCGTGGTTATGATGGCTCCTCCAAGGGTCGGCGCACCGACGGCTGGCGGACACCGGGCACTTCGGCGGATACCGAGGTGGCCATGGCATCGGCGTTGCTGCGCGATCGCATGCGGGATCTGGTGCGCAACAACCCCCATGCCGCCAAGGCGGTATCGGTTCTGGTCAACAATATCATCGGCGCGGGCATCATGCCGCGCGCCACGTCGGGCGACGAAAAGCTCGACCTTGCCGTCAATGCGCTGTGGGAACAGTGGTCCCGTCAATGCGATGCCGATGGTCAGTTGGATTTCTATGGGCTGCAGACCCTTATCTGCCGCGAGATGGTCGAAGCCGGTGAGGTCCTGGTGCGCCGACGCCTGCGCCGCCCGAGCGACGGTCTCGCAGTGCCCTTGCAGCTGCAAATCCTGGAAGCCGACTTTCTGGATGCCACGAAGAACGGGCAGGGCAGCGGCAAAGGACGCCTGGTTCAGGGTGTCGAGTTCGACGGTATCGGACGCCGTTCCGCCTACTGGCTTCACGAGAGCCACCTGGGCGATGCTTTCAGTCCGTGGCAGGGTGGGCTGCAAAGCCGGTCTGTGCCGGCAGCTGACATTGTCCATGTCTACGAGAAACAGCGTGTTCAGGTGCGGGGTGTCCCGTGGGGCGCGCCGGTGATCCGATCCCTGCGCGACCTCGACGATTACGAAGTCGCCGAGATCGTTCGTAAGAAGACCGAGGCCTGTGTTACCGCCATCGTCTTCGGCGACGAAGAAACCCAGCAGGGTGTCGCACCTTCCGTGGTCGATGCCGACGGCAAGCGGATCGAACAGTTCGAGCCGGGTCTTATCGCCTACGCCCGAGGCGGCAAGGATATTCGTTTCAACCAGCCCGCCGCTGTCGGCGGCTATGCCGAATACAAACGGGCCTGCCTGCACACCATCGCGGCGGGCTTCCGGGTGCCATACGAACTGCTCACCGGGGATCTCTCCCAGGTGAACTATTCCTCGATCCGCGCCGGGCTCGTCGAGTTCCGCCGCATGATCGATGCCGTGCAGTGGCAGTTGTTCATTCCGATGCTGTGCCAGCCGGTATGGGACTGGTTCACGCAGGCCGCCTGGGCGGCCGGGCGTATTCCTGATCCGGTCGTTCCGGTCGAGTGGTCGCCGCCCAAGTTCGACGCGGTCGATCCGCTGAAGGATGCCATGGCCGATCTGCTGTCGGTGCGATCGGGCACCATGACCCTGGCCGAGGCGATCGCTCGTCAGGGACGCAATCCCGATGCCGTTCTGGCGGAGATCGCGACCACCAACGCCAAGCTGGATGCAGCCGGGATCGTGCTGGATTCCGATCCACGCCGGGTGACCAAGACGGGCAGTGCCCAATCCAACGACTGGGCGGCCGATGCTTTTGCCGCCACCGACAATTCCGACTGACTTCGAGGAGATCATGGATACCACCATTGAACTGCCGGCCTTGCGCCGGACGGCGGAGCTCGCGCCGAACTCCGTCAATGCCGAGGCCCGAACCATCGACGTGGTCTGGTCCACTGGCGCGCGGGTGCGGCGGGTGCCGTTCTTCGGCGATCCATATGACGAGGAACTGAGCCTCGATCCGGAGCATGTGCGTCTCGAACGCCTCAACGGTGGCGCGCCCTTCCTCAAGGTTCACGAGACCGGTGAACTAAACGCCGTCATTGGTTCGGTGGTCCCGGACAGCGTCCGGCTCGAACAGGGCCGGGGCGTCGCCACCATCCGCTTCTCCGAGCGGGATGATGTCGTGCCCATCTGGCGCGACATCCTGGCCGGGCACATCCGGGCGGTCTCCATCGGCTATCAGGTGCATCGCTACGAAGTGAGCAAGCCCGAAGGCAGTCGAGAGGTCTGGCGGGCCGTCGACTGGACGCCGTTCGAGATTTCCGCCGTGCCGGTGGGGGCCGATCCCGCCGCCGGCTTCCGATCCATCCACGAACTCCATGACTGCGTCGTGCATCGCCCCGGCGCTGAACTCCCTTACAACAAGAGGATCCAAACCATGCATGACGAAGACACCCGTGAGAACGAAACCGCCGATGTGGCTGAGGACAAGGCCACCGAGGAAACCCCGAAGGCCGGAAAGGAAGAGCCCGAGGCTCGGTCCCACGCCGCGCCCAAGGTCAAGAAAGTTGATGCCGATGCCCTGGTGACGCGGGCGCGAGAAGCCGAGCGTGAGCGGGTATCGACCATCTACGACCTGGCGGCCAAGCTCGATCTGGAACGCGGTTTTGCCGACGATCTGGTGAAGCGCGGCGTTGCCCTCGACGAGGCCCGCACGGTGATCCTCGATCAGGTGGCCGCCAAGTCCGAAGAAACCCGGACCTTCTCCCAGGTCTCCGTGCCGCTGGGCGGCCGCGACGAGCGGATCACCCAACGTGACGCGGTGACCAGTGCGCTGCTGCATCGCTACAGCCCGACCCTGTTCCCGCTGGAAGATGCCGCGCGACAGTATCGCGGCATGACCCTGATGGAACTGGCTCGTGAGAGCCTGTCGGATGCCGGCGTCAACACGCGTGGTCTCAGCCGCGACGAAGTGGCGACCCGGGCGCTCCACTCCACCTCGGACTTCCCGGAGATCCTGGCGGCGGTCACAAACAAGACCCTGCGTCAGGCCTACGACGTCTACCCTCGCACCTTCGCGCTCTTCTGTCGCCAAGTTCTGGCCACCGACTTCAAGGCCATGCACCGGGTGCAGTTGGGCGAAGCGCCTCAGCTCCTGAAGGTCGGAGAGAGCGGCGAGTTCAAGCGGGGTACGCTGGGCGAGTCCAAGGAGAGTTACCGCATCGAGACCTATGGCCGGGTGGTCGCCATCACCCGCCAGGTTCTGATCAACGACGATCTGGACGCCTTTACTCGGATCCCCGCCATGTACGGCAACGCCATTGCCCAGCTCGAAAGTGACGTGGTCTGGGGCATCATCACCGCCAATCCGGCGATGGCCGACAACAAGGCCCTGTTCCATGCCGACCATAAGAACCTGGCCGGCACCGGGGCTGCACTCGCGGTCGATGCTGTCGGCGCGGCCCGAGCAGCGATGGCCAAGCAGACCGGGCTCGACAAGAAGACGGTGCTCAACATCCGCCCGTCCTTCCTGATCGTGCCGGCCTCGCTCGAATTGAAGGCCGAACAGTTGGTGGCCCAGAACCTGGTGCCCGCCGACACGGCCAAGGTGGTGCCGCAGTCGATCCGCACCCTCGCGCCCATCGCCGAGCCCCGCCTGGATGCCGCCAGCGAAACCGCCTGGTACCTGGCTGCCAGCCCGAACCAGATCGACACCATCGAGTACGCCTATCTGGAAGGGCAGCAGGGTGCCTACATCGAAACCCGCAACGGCTTCGATGTGGACGGTGTGGAAATCAAGTGCCGCCTCGACTTCGGTGCCAAGGCCATCGACTGGCGCGGCCTTTACAAGAACCCGGGCGCATAAGCCTGACACCATGACCATTTTTGACGAGACGGGCGGCCAATCGGCCGCCCTTCGTCTTTCTGGAGAAGGACACGAGACATGAAGAACTACATTCAGCCCGGCAATGCCATCACCCTTCCGGCACCCTACGACGTCACTTCCGGCAGCGGTCTGTTGGTCGGCGCGCTATTCGGCGTCGCCGGTGGCGATGCGTTGACCGGTGAAGCGGTCGAGACCAGCCTGGTCGGCGTCTTTGATCTGACCAAGGCTGCCTCGCAGGCCTGGAGTGTCGGCGACAAAGTCTACTGGGACGACACCAACAAGGTCGCCACCAAGACCGCTACGGCCAATACCTTGATCGGCGTGGCCATCGAAGCCGTGGGAGGCACGGCGTCCGATATCATTGGTCGCGTCCGGCTCAACGGTAGCTTCTGATGCCCGTACTGGACGTCGTCCTCGACACCCTGTTTGGCGATCCCACAATCGCACGGGATGCCCTCTATGCCCCGACAGGTGGCGAGGCGGTGTCCATTCGGGTCGTGGTCCGTCGCCCGGACGAGATCGTCGGCTTCGGCGAGACCCGCATCCACACGGAAACTTCCGTGTTCGAGGTGCGGACATCCGAGATCGCCGATCCCCGTCCTGGCGATCAGCTGACCCTGGACGGCGTCGACTACGTAATCCAAGGCGAGCCCGAACGGCGCGATCCGGATCGCTTGATCTGGACCCTGGATGTGAGGCTTGCGTGAGGTTTGCGGCGTCCATTGCCGCTTCCCTGAAGGCGGACCTCCAGAAGGAGATGCGCCAGATCGAGAAGGCGGTCGCCGAAGGGGTGGCAGAGGCTGGTGACGGTCTCAAGGGCAGTCTGCGTCGGCAGGTGATCACGTCGGGGCTCGGTTCCCGGCTGGCTCGGACCTGGCGCAGCCGAGCCTATCCCAACAAAGGCCATGACGCGGCAAGCCTCGTCTGGTCCAAGGCACCCGACATCGTGCGCAGCTTTGATCATGGCACGGTGATCCGCAGCAAGACGGGCTTCTGGTTGGCGATCCCGACGGCGGCTGCCCCGAAACGAGGCGTTGGCGGCAAGCGGATCACACCGGCCAGCTTCCCAGAGCACCGCTTCGGCCCCTTGCGGTTCGTCTTTCGGCGAGGTGCCCTATCACTGTTGGTGGTGGACGGGGTGCGGATCAGTGCCAAGACCGGACGGGTTGGTCGCCAGGCCAAAGGCGGTGCCTTCACCAAAACCGGGCGCATCAAGTCCGGCATCACCACGGTGGCGATGTTTGTGATGGTGCCGCAAGTGAAAATGCCGAAACGCCTCGACGTTCGCCGTGCGGCGGATACCTGGGCGCGGCGGGTGCCCGGCCTGATTGATCGCCACATGCCGATGGAATGACCCTTGCCCGTGAGTAAGACCGAACAAATCCTCAGGCGTCTGAAGACCTGGCTGGAGACCATTGCCGGGGCCACCATTGAGCGCAATTCAGCGGTGCCCGAAAAGATCCCGGCGGGCGGATTGTTGATCCTGCGCGACGGCATGCCGGGCGAGCCCGAGCAGAGCCTCGGCGGATTTGGAAGCGCCTACTGCCGACAGGACGCAGAGATCGAGATCTACGTGGAGAACGGTGATGCCGCAGCTCGCGACGCCGCCTTCGACACTCTGCTGCAGGAAATCGGCGTCGCCCTCAATGACGATCCCACTCTTGATGGCCTTGCCTTCGGCATAACTTTCGGTCGCCCGGAGATCGACACCGAAGCCGTTGTCGGTGCGCCAGCTATCAAGGCCGGCACCCTGATCGTTGCCATCGAGTTCGAGGCCGACACGGCACTCGGCTGACCCTTTAGAAAACCAGGAGAATACCTATGGCCCGAGCCTATGGTTCGAGCGCCACGCTGCTGCTCAAGCGGGAAACCGCCTATGGGCAGGCGGCTGGTGGCGACTATATCCGCATGCCGTTCAACCGTTGCACCCTTGGCTCCGAGCAGGGGCTGATTGATGACCCAGTCCTCGGCCAGGGCCGAGACCCCCTCGCTCCGCTTCAGGACGTCATCAACGACGAAGGCGAGATTGTCGTGCCCATGGACCCGCGTTATCTCGGGATCTGGCTCACCGGCCTGTTCGGTGATCCGGTGACCACAGACAACGGCGACGGCACCTTCGATCATCTGTTCGTCTCCGGGAACGATGCCCTGCCGAGTTACACGGTCGAGGTCGGCATGCCCCAGGTGCCGGCCTTTTTCCAGCACACCGGTGTGGTGCTGGGCTCGATCGCACTGGACTTCCAGCGATCCGGCGCAGCCGCTGCGACCCTCGGCGTCATTGCTCAGGGTGAAAGCCGAAACAACACGTCCCAGGGCGGCACGCCGTCGGCACTTGCCTTCACGCGGATCAGCCAGTTCCAGGGTTCGATCACTCGGGCTGGCAATCCTATCGGCAACCTGACCGGAGGTTCGCTCACCTATTCCAACAATCTGGAGAAGATCGAAACCATCCGCTCCGACGGTAAAATCGACGGGGCCGATCCCACGGTGGCGGCCTTGACCGGACGCATCGACGTTCGCTTCTCCGATACCACCCTGATTGACCTCGCCTCCAGTGGCACGCCGGTGGACCTGACCTTCGGGTACACGGTCGGCACCGCCAAGGTCGAGTTTGCAGCCCATGAGGTCTACCTGCCCAAGCCCAAGCTGGCCGTCGAAGGCCCGGGTGGCGTTCAGGCCAGCTTCGACTTCCAGGGGGCGCGCAACGAGACCGTCGGACGAATGCTCGACGTCACTCTCACCAACGATCTGGACGGGACGGAATACGCATGATCTCCCTGAAGCAAACCAGCGAGCCCTTCGACATTGAGCTTCCCTATGGCGTCACGGTCACGGTGAAGCCGCTCACCACCGCTGGCATGGCGGCGGTCCAGGCAGCCGCACGGCGTCGGGTCGAGGGCTTGGAGGCCCAGTACAAGGAACTGACCGAGGCCGGATTGTCCGCCGAAGGTATCCCCGACCTGGCGAACGATGGCGAGCGCGACGGTCTGTTCCAGGATCTGCTGATCAAGGAACTGGCGATCCGCCACGTTACCGCCTGGCTTGGCATCGATGACGATCCGCCGGTGACCCCGGAAAACATAGCTGCCGTGATGTCGCTGTATCCCGTCGGCGAGCGCTTTTTCCACGAATTCACCCTCAAACAGGTGCTGCTCACCGCCGCAAAAAACGCATCAGGGCTCTCTGCCGCTGGCACTTCCAGCCGGGCGGAGGGCCGGGATACTGCCAAGCCTGCCCCCAACCGGGGGACGGTGAAACGGACTGCGGCCAAGAGTGCCCCCGACGCAAGTACGCCCTGACCACGGACGAAGAGCACCAGGCCTGGGACGTCCTGCAAGCCTGCCTCGGGCAGCTGCGGCTGACCGCATCCGGCCATGTGCTCGGCATCGACCTGGGTGTGGCTCTCGAAATCGCCAAAGCACGTAGCCATGACCTCGCCATTGTCTCTGAACTGCTTCAAGCGGCGGAGGCGGGGCTGGTCGAAGCCATGAATTCCAAGGATGTCACCTGATGGCGAAGGCCAAACATACCTATGCCGTTCGCCTTGCCGTCGAAGGCGGCAACAAGGTCAAGGCTGAGCTGGTCTCGGTCGGTGACAGCGGCGAGCGATCGCTGAAGAAGATCGAACGTGCCGGGGGTACGGCCTCGCGTGGGCTGACTGGCTTGGCCGATCGCGCGCGGACCCTGACGATGGGCATGCGCGCGCTCGGTGGAGCGTTGATCGGCGGCGCGGCCATCGGTGGCTTGGCGGCCCTGATCGACCGATCCATTACGGCGGCCGATGCTGTCGCCAAAACCGCTGACAAGCTGGGCGTGGGCGTAGAGGCGCTTCAGGAACTGCGCTTCGCGGCGCAACTGGCTGGCGTCGAACAACAGACCTTGGATATGGGCCTGCAGCGTTTCACTCGCCGTGTTGCCGAAGCGGCGCGTGGTACTGGTGAGGCCAAGCAGGCGCTGACCGATATGGGCATCGCGCTCCGTGACCAGCACGGCAACATTCGCCGTTCCGAGGATCTGCTGAACGACGTGGCGGATGCCTTCAAGCGCACCGCTGATCCCGCCGAACGGCTGCGGCTCGCCTTCAAGCTGTTCGACAGTGAAGGCGTTGCCATGGTGAACATGCTGGTTGGCGGCGCGGAAGCGCTGGAAGCGACCCGTCGCCATGCCCGCGATCTCGGTATCGTGTTGGAGGAAGATCTGGTCCGCAATGCCGAGAAGGCTCGCGATCAGTTGGACACCCTGGGCAAGGTGGTCTCCGCCAATCTGACCCGTGCCATGCTCGACCTGGCTCCGGCCATTGCCGACATCTCGTCGGGCCTGGCCAATCTGGCGGCCGATGCCGCCACCGCTTATGAGCAGATCAAGCTGGTCTTGTCCGGCGACTTCAATTTTGAAGGCCTGTCGGAACGCTCCACCCGGCGCATCGTCGAGGAGCGCCGCCAGGAACTCCAGGACATCGCTCGCGAACTGCAGGAGATCGGCGACGTCGGGTTTCTGGACGATCCCATCGCCTGGGGGCGCAAGGTGGCGCTGGAGCGCCGACTGCAAGAACGGGTCGAGCAATATCGCCAGTGGGCGGCCAAGCTCGCGTGGATGCAGCGTGACGACAATGCAGATGGGGCGACCGCACCGGATGGCGGATCGACCCCGGATGCCATCGAGGCCGACATTCGTGCTACTCAGGATCGGTCCCGACGCATCGCCCAGATCGAGAGCGATCTGCAACGCCAATTGTTCGAGGCCACCCACGAGGGTGCCGATCGTATTCGCGCCGAGTACCAACAACTCGTCGCCGAGATGCAGACACTGATCGAGCCCGATGGTGGCAACCTGGATCAGGTCGGCGAGATCATGGCCCGGGCGGCGGCGCTTCGGGATGCCAAGCTGGCTCGTCTTGCCGCGCAGGAAGAGGAGGCAGCCCGGCGTCGGCAGGAGGCCAACGCCCGGATTGTCGAAGGCCTACGCGCAGAGCGCGACGAGCTAGCGATGACCGACAAGCGGCGCTTCGTCTCCCAGGCCTTGCGGCGTTTGTCAGCGGAGGCCACGGATGCGCAACGTCAGCAGGTTCGCGATCTGGCCGGCGCTCTGTTCGACGAGCGTCAAGCCATCGAAGCGCGCACCAAGGCGGAAGAGGAAGCCGCCCGTCTGCGCGAGAAGGGCAAGTCCCTTACCGAACAATTGCGCACCGCAGAGGAGGCTTATGCCGACGAGGTGCGAGAATTGAACGGACTCCTGGCAGCGGGTGCCATCAACCAGGAAACCTTCGCCCGCGCGTCGGAGCAGGCCTATGACCGGATGCTGCGGGCCAGCGATGACTGGTCCGACGGCGTGGTCCGAGCACTGCGCGATTACGCGCGGGAATCTTCGGATGCGGCGACCCAGTTCGAGCAGGCGACCACCCGGGCGCTCAAAGCCGGGGAGGACGCCTTTGTCCAGTGGGCGACCACAGGCAAGGTCAGTGCCTCCGACTTGTTCAACAGCATCGCCGAGGAAGCTCTGCGTGCCGCCTATCGCATGGCGGTGATCAAACCGTTCGGCTCGCTGTTCGAGGGCATCTTCTCATCCATTGGAGGCTCCATCGCCAGCAGTCTGTTCGGCGGTGGTTCCGGGATGATCGGCGACTTTCCGGCTCCAGGGCCGGTCCAGGTGGCCCACAATGGCGGGGTCATCGGCAAAGATGTTCTGCCCAGTCGTCGGGTCTCACCGGATCTGTTCGAGAACGCACCTCGCTTTCATGGTGGTGGGGTGGTCGGCGGAGAGATGCCGATCATCGCTCAGCGCGGCGAAACCGTGTTCACCCCAGGCCAGATGCGGGCGCTCGGCACAGAACTCGGCCAGCGGCCCGAGGTGCAAGTCAACGTCCACGTCGATAACCGAGCCCCCGGCACGGAAGCCCGAGCCCAGTGGCGCTCGGACGGCGCTGGCGGCCTGAGCCTCGACATCGTGGTCGAACAGATCGAGAGCCAGATCGCCCGCAACATCGGTCGCGGCGAAGGCCTGGCTCCGACCATGGAACGCCGCTACGGGCTCAATCCGGCAGCAGGGGCATATCGATAAAGTAGGAACTTTATCGTGCTACAGGGAATATGAATTGAGATTTATAAAATCGCTTTTCTTAAAGCGTGATATGCTGGGCGTTCCGAGGCTCAGCGCGGCGTGGATATATAAGTCAACCCAGTTGAAAACATCAGCTGCAACCTGTGCGCAATCATTCAGCGTTTTGCTCGAAAAACGGCTCCCGGAAAGCCGACCATCGTGGATTAGATCGTTGCGCATGTCCTTAAAGTCGCGAGAGAGTGGCGAAATTGAAAACCTATTTGCTGCGTCAGTCACGCCATTGAAGAAGGAAAGATTTTGCCCCTGCCGATGCTCTTCTGTGGCGGCTATTATCTGAAGTATTGTTGTTGCGCTTAGATACATGTCTTCGAATGACCAGCATCCCAATGCATCAAGCCAATGGTGAATCAGCAGCAGAGCCTTTTCCGATGCCCCGGCTGTTTTCCAGGCGGTGACGGTCTTTTCAATACAGGAAATCAATTCAGCATCAGTAGTGACAATTGGGGTACCAGCGCCCATCGCACGTTCCCGTGGCCAATGATCGCTCGGTTGCATGATGGAGCATTCGCTTGAAGGGAGAGATCGCTTCACGGTCACGCTGAGGCCAAGGGCAAAAGACGCCCCAAGAACGATGGGCGTTACCTCCTCAAATGCGGCGTCGCAAGCGGCGGCACCATTCTGCATCGAAACGGGGTGCTCAATTGAATAAGTCTCAGCACATTTATGGCTGCATACGGAATTCTTGAGCGCCGCGTAATTCTGTTCCTGCTCAAGCTCCCATGTTCCGGTTGGAGTATTTATTAAAAGCCTTTGAGCTCCTGCAGGCGGCAGAAAATTTACCAAACGAAATCCAATCATAGTGCCCCCCAGAACAGGCAAATTAAAGAGCACTATAAAGGGAAGTCTCTGTTATGCCTATCGCCTGGCCATCGACCCTGCCATTGCCCACCATTGAGGGCTACGGCGTTCATCCGGGCGAGGCGATTCTGCGCACGGAGATGGAGGCCGGCCCAGCCCGACAACGGCGGCGCTTCACCCAGGTGCCGAGTCGTATCTCTGTCAGGTGGCTGTTTCGCCGCCAGCAGTTCGCCCTCTTCGAGGCCTGGTACCGCTGGCATGCGAAGGAAGGCGGCGAGTGGTTCGAGATCGACCTGTTGGGCGGTCTCGGGTTGGTGGCCCACGAGGCCCGTTTTACCCGCCAGTTTGAAGCCCGAGTGCGCGGCGGCGTACTTTGGGAAGTGACCAGTGAACTGGAGATTCGAGAACGTCCAACCTTGGATGAGGATGCGCTCGATCTTCTCCTGGAGAACGAGCCGTCCAGCCTGCTTGCGACCGTCAGCGCCTTGCATACCCTCGTCCATGAAAAGCTTCCAGATCCCATGGCCTGGTAATTCGAGATACACCCATGACTCTGCAATCCGAACTCTCTGCCGCCGTCGCCCAGGTGACGGCGGACGGACAACTGCTGCATCAGATCGTCCATGGCGATGTAGCGACCACCGTCCAAACCGATGGCGGTCCTCTAAAGAGCGTTGCGGGCGTTCTCTCCGATGTGGATGCCCAACTGCAATCGGGCCTGACCACACTCGAAGAGAAGGTCGCCCAAGCGGCGTCCAGTGAGGCGGTCGCAACGGCAAGCGCTGAGGTGGCCAGTGCGAGCGAACAGGCGGCAGCCGCAAGCGCGTCCCAGGCCAACGCGTCAGAGACTAATGCCCTGGCGAGCGAACAGTCGGCGTCTGATAGCGCCGATGCTGCGGCAGCCAGTGCTGATAGCGCTTTGGCATCGAAAGTTGCTGCCGAAGGGGCGGCGGCCTCAGCGGAGCAATCCAACACCCAAGCTGGTCTAGCCGAGGCTGGTGCCGTCCAGTCGGCGGGGCAGGCGGAGCAATCCGCCCTTGAAGCCAGTCAGTCGGCCTCCGCTGCCGGGGCGAGTGAAATGGCTGCCCAAGCCAGCGCAACGGCGGCCGCTGTTGCGGCTGAGAGCGCGGCAGCCTCCGAAGCCAATGCAGCCCTATCGGCCTCCAATGCCCAGACATCGGCGACCGACGCGCAGTTTGCCGAGGGTGCGGCCACCAGTTCCAGGGATGCCGCTCAAACGGCAGAAGCCAGCACGCTCTTTTGGGCTGGTAAGGCTGAAGCGAGCGCCACAGCTGCCGAAGCAGCCGCTGTCATCGTCGCCGATGCCACGGGGCTGGACTTGCAAACCCTGATCGTCTCGGCCCGCCGGGGATCGGACTACCGGACCCTCGGCATCGAACTCTTTTGAGAAGGCTGACCCATGCCAACCCTTGCCCATTACCAGACCTTGAAACTGGCGGAGACGAACGCCGTCGCCACCATCTCGGCCAAGCTCGATGCACCGGATCTGCGCATGGACGACTTCGCCCTCATGGTGAAGGCGGCTGAGCTTATCGAAGACGTCCAGGATCCCATCGCGTTCAGCGCTCTCAAGGCCAAAATCGTCGCCAAGGCTGTCGGCTTCTATTCGACCGATCTCAGCGGCGAAGACGTCCTCATGCTGACCCGGGCCAGCCGGTTCGGAGACATCCCGTTCGGCGGGGAGGAACGCTGGCTTCTGCTCAATCGGGATGACCGCAACATGGATGTGAGCGGCGACGTCATGGTCGGCGAGCGCACCCTGGAGTCCTTCGGCGATCGAATCCTTGAGACCATCGGAACGGAGATTTAATCCATGCCCCTGACCATTCCACAACTTCCTGACACGACGCCCTTCGCGACGTTCGATGAAGACATCGACATCTTCAGCAATTCGAAGGCCAAGGACATCCCGGCCAAGCTGAAGGCGATCACCGAGGCGCTGAAGGTCCACATCAACACGCTCTGGCTGGCGACGGCGACCGGGTTTGTGAATGACACCATCGTCGCGGATCTGAATACGGCGCTCGCCAACATCGAGGCGTTCAACAATGCGCTGGAAACCCAGATTAACGACCAGCTGACCGAGTTCGAGGTCAACCTTGGAAACTATCTGGGGACCGGAGCAGGGTATTCGGTCGATGCAGCAAACGCGGCTCTCTTTACCGGGAGCATCGTCGCGGGCGACGTGACCTACGACGATCTCGGGCGGGTGGTCAGCATCCAGCAGGGTCCGCGTCTAATCGACAACATCACCTATCACGAAGACGGGGCCATGGCCGGGTACGACGAGACCCTGACGCTCGGCGGCATCGCCTATGCCCGGTCGTTCTCCTTCTCTTACACGCCCTATGGGCAAATCGACGCCATCACGGAGGTCTGACGATGGATATCCTGACGTTCAACGCGATCAAACAGCAGCAAAGGCATCTCGATCGGGATCTCCTGGATCCTTGGAAGCGGCCTGCCTTTGCCGTGGTGACCATGAGCAGCTCCGCCCCCTGGGGCACGGTGGTCTACAACCACTATCTCCAGGAACTCTGCCGTCAGCACTACAACGACAGCGGCTACATGCAGGGGAGCACCAGCAGCCTCGGCACCGAGTTCTTCAACAACTGGTATTCCTACGGCCAGACCAACTCGAACATCAGCTCGACCGACACCTCCTACGGTGACGGCACGGCACGTTGTGGCCACCTCGGTCACTTGGCGCTGGCCGTCGGCCCCGATGGCGACATGATCGGTCGCGCCGGTCCCTATTCGGCGACGGCTCTGCGCAATGTCGGCGTCTGGGTCAACAACAAGACCAACCGGAACTTGGCCTTGTTTATGGAAAACCAGTATGCCGGCATCGCACCAAGGGCGATCGCGCCTGGCCGTCTGACAGGAACGGAAGGCTGGCACCTGGCTTGGACGGGGACCAAGTTCTACGCCCAAAACGACTTCGGGACGTACAACAAGTACGGCATGATCGGCTACAACGAGAAAACTCGCACCCTGGTGATCAACGAGAACACCAACGGCGGTACGGCCATGCGGCTGCATGTTTACGCCAACGTCGCGCCCTTCGATGCCTGCGCCACTGATCGGCGTTCCTGGTTCGACAGTCTCGATGAGGCCAGCCACACCTTCTTCGATTGGACGGCCAACTCAGCGGGGTATTCGGAAAGCCTGTATCGGGGCGTGGTGATCCCGTGTGACGACGGCAAGATCCTGGTCGTGCGCATGGAGCCGCACAGCTACTGCATGCTGGACCGCTTCACGCCGGATGGCGCTGGCGGGTTCACCAAGGAAGCGACCCACACGCTCAGCACCACCACGACCTATGGGATGGAGGCCGGGGATCGGAATGGTCTCCGTTTCCAGATCTCAAGAGACGGCAAATACGTCATCTGCTACCAGCCCTATTACTACTACGGGGCCGGGGCCGAGGTGTTCCTGATCCGGGTGTCGGACGGCAAGTACGTCTTCCTGCAATATCAGGATTCCAGTTACGGGCGGTCCTTTGCGCCGATCCGCGACAGCGATTTCATGCTGTCTTACAGCCCGAACTCGGACAGCGGCTACGGCATCTACATGTCGCACATCGATACCAAGCGGGTGTTCGAGGAAATCGCCGACAAGGGCGACATGAGCTCGAAGGTGCCTGGCTTCAACGTCTACATCTTCGACAGCGCCTATCACTCCACCAACTACCCTCACATCGTCCCGATCATCGGAGGTAATTGAACATGGTCGATAAAATCAGCTTTCCCCACGGCAACGACTGGGGCGTGATCGGTCCCAATGGCGACTACAAGCTGCCGGTTGCCTCCGTTCTGGGTCATCGCTTCCAGCTCGTCGAGGGCAAGGTCGTCGATCGCTATGGCGGCGTTTCTGATGACGAGGTTCGCAAGCTCGACGCGGATCAGGTTGCCGAGCAACAGGCGGCGGACCTGGAGGCGGCGCGCCAGGCGCTCATTCGCAAGGTGAAGACCGAGGCCGGGGATCGCATTGCCGCGTCTGACTGGAAGGTCGACCGTGCCCGTGAACGCGATGCACTCAATGGCACGACGACCCTCCAGGATGTCTATGCCGAGCGGGAAGCCATTCGCACCGCGAGCGATGAGGCTGAGCTGGCGATCCTCGATCTCACCACCCTCGACGAAGTCCGGGAATTCGCCTGGTAGTCCGTTCTACCACTTCCTGATCCACCCATGCCGGCGAAAGCCGGTTTTTTTGTGTCTGGAGTTCCAGCCGTATGCCTGACCCAACGCTCAGCCAAGCGATCCGCGAGGCCTACGCCGCCGCACCGTCGGACGTGGTGATCTTGCATACGCTGGAACTCCGCCACCCAGCGTTCGAAGATGACAATGGCAACCCGACCGCCATCCGGGTGGTTCGAGACCATCGGGATCTGAGCGCGCGCTTGGAGCCCTCTGCGCCGATCGACGGTGGCGAGATAGTGACCTTCGTTGCGCTTGCCTTCGATCTGTCGCTTCCCCCCATCGATACCGCGCCGGTGCCCGAGATCACAGTGACGCTCGACAATGTCTCGCGTGAGATCGTTCGCCATCTGGATGCGGCAGCCGTTTCCCAGGACAAGATCGAGATCACCTATCGGCCCTATCTCTCCACCGATCTGGAAGGGCCGCAGATGGACCCGCCGATAACCCTGGTCCTGACCGAGGTCGAGGCCAACGCGCTCCAGGTCACCGGTAGGGCACGGATGCTCGATATCGGCAATAAGACTTTTCCGAGTGAAACCTACACCGCGAAGCGCTTTCCTGGACTGACGCGATAATGCATTGGGCTGAGAACTACATCGGCCTGCCGTGGTCCGCCACGGGGGAAGGGCCGGACGCGTTTCATTGCTGGGCTTTCGTCTGCCTGGTCCAGAAACGGCATTTCGGTCGGATATTGCCGTCGATCGCCAACCCCGAGGATCTGCTCGCGATTGCCAGGGACTTTCGCGACCACCCGGAACGGAAGCGCTGGGTCCAGGTCGATATTCCGGCAGAGGCGGACTGCGTGCTGATGCGCCAAGCCCGCTATCCGATCCATGTCGGCGTTTGGCTGGATGTGGACGGCGGGGGAGTCCTGCACTGTGCCCAAGAGGCCGGTGTGGCGTTCCAGAGCGTCACTGCGCTGGCAGCCAACGGCTGGCGCATCGAAGGCTATTACCGTTTCACCGGGGAAAATTGATGCTCGCTGCCGTAACCATGGTCCGCAACCCGTTCTGTCCGGATCGGGACCGCGAGGTGTGCCCGGTACTGAGCCCGGTCAATATTACCCAATGGCTCGATGACCAGGGGATCCAAGAGGCGAGGACGGGCGTAGCCCGGACAGGGACAAAAACCGACTGGTTCGACCGTCCGACCATTTGTCTGCACAACGGCAAGGCCGTCCTACGGGCCGATTGGTCCTCTACGATCATTGCCGACGGTGATGTCGTCGCCTTCGTGACCCTGCCCCAGGGTGGTGGCGGAGGCGGTGGGGGCGGGAAGAATCCGCTGCGCACCGTGCTTTCGATTGCCGTCATGGTGGCGTCCTTTGCCCTTGGTGGCCCGCTGGGTGCGGCCATGGGCATTTCCGCCAACGCTGGGGCTGCGCTTGGGATCGGTGCTGGCGTTTTGCAGCAGGCCATCGGTGGGGCGATCATTTCGCTCGCCGGCATGGCGCTGATCAACGCCGTGGTGCCGGCGCCCAAGCCCTCGGTGCCGTCGCTCAGCTTCGGGTCGGTCGGTGCGCCGCCAGCCCCGAGCCCCACCTATTCCCTGTCTGCCCAGGGCAACGAGGCCCGTCTCGGCCAGCCGATCCCGGTGCTCTATGGCCGCCATCTGATCTATCCCGATCTTGCCACCCAGCCCTATCAGGAGTTCGTCAGCAACGAGCAGTATTTGTTCCAGCTTCATGTCATCGGCCAGGGCGAATATGACCTGGAGCAGGTCCGCATCGAGGACACGCCGATTACCTCCTTCGAGGAGGTGGAGACGGAGATCGTCTCGCCCGGTGGCAGCGTCACCCTGTTCGAGACCGATGTGGTCACCGCGCCTGAGGTTGCGGGGCAGGAACTGCGCAGCACCGGCGATGGCGGCGACTGGATCGGTCCTTTCACAGCCAATCCCGCAGAAACAAATGCCGGTCACATCGGTATCGACGTGGTGTTCGCTCGAGGTCTTTATTACGCCAACGACGGCGGCGGGCTCGATACCCGGAGCGCCCAGTGGGAAGTGCAGGCCCGAGCCATCGACGACGACGGGTTGGCCGTCGGCGATTGGGCGACGCTCGGCACCGAAAGCTACTCGGCGGCCACCAACAGCGCTCTGCGGCTCAGCTACAAGTACGCCGTCGCGCCGGGCCGCTACGAGGTTCGGATGATCCGGTTGGATACGATCGACACCTCGTCCAGGGCCGGCCACGAACTGCGCTGGGGTTCCCTGCGCGCCTACTTGGACGGCACGCCCGACTTCGGCGATGTCACCTTGTTGGCCGTCAAGATGCGGGCCACCGACAACCTGTCCCAGCGCTCGTCGAGGATGATCAACTGCGTGGTCACCCGCAGGCTGCCGGTCTGGGAACCAGCTTCAGGCTGGTCCGCGCCGCAGCCGACACGCTCCATCGCCTGGGCCTTCGCAGATGCTGGTCGGGCATCTTACGGTGCCGGCCTGTCGGACGGTCGCATTGACCTGTTGGCGCTCCATGCCCTGGACCAGATCTGGACCGGGCGGGGTGACAATTTCGACGGTGTTTTCGACAGCGCCATGACGGTGTGGGAGGCGCTGACCCGCATCGCCCGCTGCGGCCGTGCGGTCCCGGTTCTCCAAGGCGGCATAGTGCGCTTGTTCCGGGATGCGGTACAGACCTTGCCGGTAGCCATGTTCGGCCCCCGCAACATCGCCAAGGGCTCGTTCAAGATCCAGTACATCATGCCAGGCGAAGACACCGCCGACGCGGTCACTGTCGAGTTCTTCAACGCCCGCACCTGGAAGCCCGACGAGGTCACCGCGAGCCTGCCCGACAGCGCTGCCGAGAAGCCGGCCAAGGTGATCCTGTTCGGTTGCACCGACGAATCCCAGGCAGCCCGCGAAGGGCTCTATATGGCAGCCGACAACCGATATCGGCGCAAGCTGGTCTCCTGGCGTACCGAACTGGACGGGTTGATCCCGACCTATGGCGACCTGGTCGCCGTCACCCACGATATGCCTCGCTGGGGTCAGGGCGGTGAGGTGGTCGCTTGGGATGAAGCCCAGGCCCTGCTGACGATCTCGGAACAACTGGAATGGACCGAAGGCCAGGAACACTACATCGCGCTGCGCCGTCGTGACGGCAGTCCCGGTGGGCCGTTCAGGGTGGAGGCTGTTGATGGCGCGGATCGGACGCTCCGGGTTCTCGATCCGCTCGGGTTCGTTCCCTACACCGGCACCGCCGAGGAGCGGAGCCACTTCGCTTTCGGACCCGGAGAAGCCTGGAGTGCCAAGGCTCGGGTTATCGCCGTTCGCCCGCGTGGCGAGCAGGTAGAAATCACTGCCGTCGGCGAAGACGTTCGCGTCCACGAGGCCGACCTGGCCGCCTAATCACAAGACAACAGGAGAACACCATGAACTGTCCTTCGACGAAGGACGGGTATGTCGCCATGCCCGAGGAGGAATTCGAGCAGCTGCTCGAACTGGCGGCCGAGCGAGGGGCCAAACGAGCCCTCGCAAATGTCGGCCTGGTCGATGAGGAAGCCGCTGGCGACATCCGCGACCTGCGTTCCCTTCTGGGCGCACTGCGTGTCGCCAAGCACACCGCTTGGTCGACCATAGTACGTCTCGTCACCACTGGTCTTCTGCTGGCCCTCATGGCCGGTGTGGTCATCAAGCTCAAGCTATTCGGGGGAGGTCACTGATGCCGAAGTTTTCTGAAAAGTCGCTAGCCAAGCTGGAAACCTGCGATTCCCGCCTGCAGAGGGTGTTTGAGGCTGTGGTGGCTGAGTTCGACTGCACGATCCTGGACGGTCACCGGGACCGGGAACGGCAGAACTGCATGGTCGCAGAGGGCAAGAGCAAGACGCCCTGGCCCCAAAGCAAGCACAATGCCGAGCCCTCCCTCGCGGCCGATGTCGCGACATATCCGATCGACTGGGAAGACCGTGAGCGCCAGGCCTTGTTCGCGGGCTACGTGCTGGCCACCGCCAAAGCCATGGGCGTCACCCTGCGCTGGGGCGGTGACTGGGACCGGGACACCGAGGTTCGCGACAACAACTTCGATGACCTCGTCCACTTCGAAATTGCGGAGGACTGAGCCATGCTGGATAAATTGATTGGCAGTGGCATCGTTTCGGCTGCCGAGGGTGTCGCCAACATCATCGACCGCTTTGTCGAGACCGACGAGGAAAAGCAGGCCGCCGAGATCATCAAGGCCAAGATGATGATGCAGCCGAGTCTGGCTCAGATCGAACTCAATAAGATCGAAGCCGGCCACCGCTCCATATTCGTTGCCGGCTGGCGGCCATTCATCGGCTGGGTCTGCGGGTTCGCTCTCCTCTGGCACTTCATTCTGTTCGACCTGCTGACATGGGTCACGGTCAACTTTTTTCCCCACACGACGGCGCTGCCGGAACTGACCGGCACCGAGACCCTGGTCACCGTGCTTCTGTCCCTGCTCGGCCTTGGGGCCATGCGGACGGTGGAGAAGTTTGGAGGGAAGGCAAAATAAGTGCTGTTCTGCGTTTAGCCTGCTAATCCAATAATTTGATTGCCTGCACCATCAACTTGTAGGTCGAGTGATTTGGACCGTGACAATAGGTAAGAAATCGCGCTTCCAAGCATAAAAGGGTAGATGAGTGGGTTCGACCCGATGCTGCCAACCGAAAGGGAACGGCCCGCATATCGTACACATGCTTCTGCCAGCCATGCTGTGACGAGAGATCCGTCCAAGTCGATAGGAGGTTTCCGGACGATACGCTTACCTCTATTCATTCTTTCGATGGCTCCCCAACTTGCCTGAGATTGCAGAACCATGTTTGTCATTCGGCGAGTGCCCTCACGTTCGCCGAATATTTCGGACATTCGTCGATGGACTTCCGCCGATGTGCAGTCGCCTTGCAAAGCTGTGAGACGTCCGACAATTTCGGCCACCTTACCGAAGAATGGATAGGTCGCCAGGGCCATTCCCCATGTCAGTGCAGCGATTGGTGTGTCCGGTGCTTCGCGGTATATTTTGACCCCACGATCGGCGAAATCCGCCAGATCGGGGCGTGGCTCCAACCAAAGCCGATTGAGTACCGTTCGGGTCTTTTTCTTAGCGGCGGGGCCCGAGTGCGTGGCGTCGATGAGGTTTGTCAGGTCATCTAGACTGGATACACCCGCTCTCACTCGGAGTGCGGTGGCGGCCCAGTCTAGCTGTATGAAGCGATCAAATCCGATTTGTGGTTTTGTTGAATTCATTTTTCATCGTTCTCAATCGAAATATTTATGAACGGAACAATCAGCTCTTCGACAGATATCCCGCCGTGGGCGACGATCTGATCTCCCTCTGATACGAATGCTCTCCGGGTGCCCGCGTATAGGGGCAAGAAGTCGGGCGGTAGTCCAGCGAGATCGAGGCGGAACGCGTCAATGCCTTCTGGGACCGACGCTGCAAGAGCCTCGCTGCGATAGGCACGTACCCGTTCTCCCCGGATTTCGGACACGGCGCCCTGACTAACCCGGCCAATACCCTCCGCTTCAACATTCCCGTGATCTGCGGTGAGGTAAATGCGATATCCATGTTCGGCGAGCAGAAAGAATAATTGCTCTACAAAGCCGGTATCGCACCACTCTGCGATCTGACTGGTGATGCCCCGCTTGCCTAATGTCGCCCCGTGGACAATTTCATCGATCATATCCACGACGATACCGGCGACCTTTACGTTCGGTTGCGATAGGGCGTCTGCCAACTCATCCAACTGCGTTGTTCTCTTGAGGCTCTTTCGATAGAGGATCTCCGGTTTGCGCAACCCGTTCTCCTGCCAGAACCTTGCCCACAAAGACGGCTCTTTGCTGGTAGTTTCGATGGAATCTTGAAACTCGCGGGGCTTGAGACCGGAGAATAGTGCTTGGCGGGAAATCGATGTGAGGGTGGGAAGCCATGCAAAACAGGCGTTCTCCTCCATGATCAGATTGGGCGCGCGAGCCGCTAGATGTTCGCGGATCTGAAACCATTGATCCATTGCGAGCCCATCGAATACGAGGAGGGCGATGCGTTCCTCACCGATCTCGCGGCGCATCGCGAGATATCGTGGCACGTGGTGGACCATGACCGGACCTTTGGCCGCTGGTAGGGACGGAAGATCTGCGAAGTGCTCGAAGACCCATTCTGTCAGGTGAACATCGGCATCATGCTGCAAGGTGTGGACTTGCGCTTGAATGTTATTAGCCTGTTGCGCACTCAAACTGTTGAAGCGATAGATGATTTCGCCCAGTCGACGTGCAAAATCGCTCCAATCCCGGTGCGTAGAGCCCGCTCCGGGCAGCTCAGCGCTAACTCTTTTCACACCCTCGGCGACCACGTCTCCCAGCGCATTGGCATCGCTTTTCAAACCGACTTTCGCCCATGCGGGAAGGTTCGATGATGATCCCTTGATGTCGACCGGCTGCAGAGAACCCTCCAAGAACATGTTGTCGATGATGACGCGTACATCGGGATGGTCGAATGGGATGGAGAACGCGTGGGTATCGTCTCGATCCGTGTCTGTCGATCGTTGGCTGCAGACGCCGTGGAGGGCCAAGAATTGATCCCAGGAGTCTTGAAGGACACGCAGGGCAAAGCTCTTCGAAGAAAGCAATTCGGCGACCGGTAGCGCCTCGAGGTCTTGGTTGTCGATCAGAATGCTGCCGACATGATCGGCAAGCAGCGGAGGCAAACCGGATCCGCGGTAATACAGGCGCAAAAGCTCACGCCAAAAATCTTCTGATCGGCTAAGCAGATAGGGGCTGATACGGAAAATGTGCGTGAGGATGAAATCCTTGGTCGCGCCTTCTCCCAGTGGCTGCGTCGCATGTCTGTTGTGCGCCTCGAACAGAGCCTCATGCTGTTCCGATTCTATGTGCCGGATCACGCCATAGCTCAATTTCGGAAAGATGTCCGCCAAGCCTAGGCTGACCTTGCGACCCTCGCGGACATAGTCCCAGGGCAGCACGTTCAGGTCTGTTCCGCGCAGCTGCAGGATCAGTGCTTTTGTAGAGCCGTCCTCGCCTTGGTCCCATGCGGCCCGGTAGCGTTCTTCGTATTCCGTTCGAAACGCGATGGAGTCTTCGAACGGTAAAACTTCGAAGCCCTGCTCCCGAAGGCTATGTAGGATACGCTCGTCGAGCAGTAGATTGTCCGGATCGCAGGCAATCCAGAAGCGGGCCAGGTCGGCAGGGAACTCCCGCAGAATACGATTGATCCATGCACTCATGATGCATCCGCCTTCTGCTCGCCTACGCGCAGAATCAGAACTGCATTGAGGTCGGGGGTATAGGCATCGGCAGAGTTGAGCCGTGCCATGCGGGCGTCATGGTCCGCCTTCAGACGTTTGCGACGATAGTCTCGTACATTTTGTAGGCCAATCCGGCCGATGGCCTGATGTCGCGCATCGTAGGCGTATTGGGCGCGCTCACGTTCCTCGCGTATCCGGGTTCTGTGTTCCTCTACCAGCTCTGTAAAAACACGCTCACCCTGAGCCAGGGCAGCAGATTTGGACTGTTGAAACCAACCATCGGCTTCCGGCACAGCCGACGCCCCGACCAGCTCGACCTGCTCGGTGAGAAGAAGGTCCCATATGCGCTTTGCCGTAGGTACGAAAGCCCGCCCTACGTCATTCACGAATACGGTCAGGAACCGTCGTCGGCTAAAATCATCGGCCGACAGGCTGATTTCCCAAAGCGACCAGCCCCCGCCAATAGTGTCTGGAAGTCCGGCAATTCGTACAATGGGGAGCGGGAGTTCGGCCACGCAGTGTGGAAGCTCGCCTATTACTGCTTGTGCCCGAGGATCTTCTAATGTGACCCATTCGACGTCCGGGTGCTCTTCGGCCGTGCGGGCATCGAAGCAGACTTTCGCCGACTCGCTGCCGTCGGCCCAGCGCACACGCCATGCCTCTCCATCTTTCCTCGCTTCTCCGCCTCGCGCGGGCAGCCCTGTCGTGATCGCCCGTTCCAACCAGAACTGTGCCGGGTGATCTCGCCACTTCCGGGCGTCGTCGGCATCGAGCTCATCGGCACCGGGAAGGAGATTCTCATTCTTTCGGCTCTCCGCGATCGTTGAGCGAAGTTCAGAAATGATGGCGTCGCACTCGGTTTCGATGGCGTCAGGATTCTGTAGGCTCTGCACGAAGATCTCGTCGAATAAAGGTTCGGCTTCGGCGGAGTCCATGATATCTGCGGCCTTGTCGACGCCGAATTCCTCGGCAATGACCGCAAGCTTGGCCTCCAGAACCTCGCGCACGCGATGTTCGACCGTGTCCTCGAGCACGAAGTTGATCGCGCGCACAACATGCGGCTGACCAATGCGGTCAACGCGGCCAATGCGCTGTTCGACTCGCATTGGGTTCCATGGCATGTCGAAGTTGAGAATGACATGGCAGAACTGTAGGTTAAGGCCCTCGCCGCCGGCGTCGGTGGAGACGAGCACGCGCACATCGCGCGAGAACGCCTGCTGCGCCCGGGTGCGCGCGTCAAGATCCATGCTGCCGTTGAGCGTGGCGACTGAAAAGCCACGGCTTTCGAGAAATGCCGCGAGCATTGTCTGGGTTGGCACGAACTCTGTGAAGATCAGAACCTTCAGTTCCGGATCATTCTCCTCCTGTTGAAGCTTATAGATCAGCTCCAACATAGCTTCCGCCTTAGCATCCGTACCCTGGGCCTCCGTGGAGCGGGCGAGTTCGAGGAGTGTGTCCACCTCCGCCTTCTCCCTCTCCCAACCACGGGTCTGGACGGCGAGATCCACCTGCGTCTGGCCGTCGAGCTCGACCCATTCGTCGATGTCGGCTGTTTCGAACAAGGAGGGCTGTAGCTGCGGCTGATCAAGCAGCGCCTGGCGCTTCTCGAGCGTCGTGCGGATTGCCGCCGTGCTGGAGGTCACCAGCCGTTGCATCAGAATCATCAAAAAACCGATATGGCGCTGTTTTGCCGCCATAGCTTGGTTATAGCCGTGGCGGACATAGTCAGTGACGGCTTCGTAAAGCTTCTGTTGCGCCGCGTGCCGGTTCTGCCATGCGACGGGATAAAGCCGCGTCATGCGAGGCTTGAAGAGGGGATTCCCCTCTGCGTCGATTGCGGTGCGCTTTTCTGTGCGCACCACGAAGGGAGCTACACGCTCGCTCGTCACGCTGTTCTCGTCCGGAAAAGAATCCCGGTCGATCAGCTGCATAAGCCTATGGAACTGGTCGGTCTTGCCCTGATGCGGCGTCGCCGACAGGAGAAGAATGTAAGGTGCGGCTTCCGCCAACGCTGCACCCAGCTTGTAACGTGCGACCTGGTCCGTGCTCCCGCCCATGCGATGCGCTTCGTCGATGATCACCAGATCCCACGACGCCGAAATCAGGTCCTCGAAGCGCTCCCGGTTGTAGGTACTGAGCTGTTCGAGGCTCCAGCCTCGCCGGCCTTCGAGCGGCTTTACGGAATCGAGCGAGCAGATCACCTGATCGTGCAGGCGCCACGGATTTTCCTCGTCGTTGCGCCATTGCCTGAAAGCAGAAAGCTCGGCTGGTTCGATGAACTGAAAATGCTCCCCGAAGTGCAATTGCATTTCGGCCTGCCACTGCCGGACCAAGCCTTTCGGTGCCACCACTAGGATCCGCTTCGCCATGCCGCGCAGCTTTAGCTCGCGCAGGATCAGTCCAGCTTCGATCGTTTTTCCTAGCCCCACTTCGTCAGCTAGCAGATATCGGATACGGTCCCGACTCATGGCGCGATTTAACGCGTAGAGCTGATGAGGTAGAGGGACGACGCTGGACTGGATGGGCGCTAGTAGGAGATTTTCCTCAAGCGCATCCAGCAGCTTCGCCGCCGCTGCGGTGTGCAGAATGTTCCCAACTGTGGGCTGGATGGAGGCTAGCGACGATAGGTCAGTTTTTCGGGCGCGGACGACGGCGTCCTTGTCGGGTAGCCAGACCCGGTAGGCGGTCTCGCCCCAAATCTCTTGGGAATCGACGACACGGCAAGGCGTGGCATGTCGCTCATGCCAGCACCACGCTCCGATGTCATGTGCCTCTCCCTCATGTGTCACGCATCGGCCTCCATGCGGGTAAGCGCCTGGTCGTACCAAAGCAGCAGCTTCTCATCCTCCTGCAGCGCCTCCTCGGGGATCTTCTGGGCGATGCCGATGATGGTCTTGTAGTCTTTCCCCCCCCACGCGGTCTTGAAGCCCACACGAAGCACCTCGAGCCGGAACTCCTTGAGTTTTCGGCCAGGCGTCGACTTATAGTTTTCGAACTCCTTCAGCAGCGCCCGCTCGCGCTTCTGTTCCAAATCCTTCGCCTTGCTCGGATCGGGAGAGTACCAACGGTCCTTTGCCTTGGATTTTAGCCGCGAGTCATCTTTCTCCAGACTGCGCAGATCCTTAAAGTTGGTGGACAAATAGCTGTGGATCTGGCTTGGCACATCACCGTTACCATCGTAGCGGAGGAAGTTGCTCTCAAGCAGTGCAGAGAGCTCAGGACGGATTTCGTGCTTCTTCCATCCTGCGCCGAGTTGGCCCATGAATTCCGGTTGAATTTCTTGATATGTAGAGGGCCGTCGGCGGAGAAAATCCGTTAGCCAGTCAATCGCACTTCGTTCGTCGGCAACAAACATCTCCATTTGTGGGGCTTGCGCAACCTTTGCCCTGCTCCGATCGTACTCACTAACTTGCTCGGGCAAAAAGATCATTCCATCGCGTTCGTCGAACCGCTGGCGGAGCCCTTCTTGGAACTCATAACTGGAAACTGGAACTGGAGTGTTGTGACGAACAAACCAAGCGATCATCCGGTCAAAAATGATCCTGGGCTCCCTCTCCGAGATAAACTCCAGCTCTCCTTCGACTACTTTAACTGTTGGCAGATAGCCAAGATGAGTGCGTGCGAAATCCCAAACACTTTCCTCCGTTCCGCCAATCTTCTGAAACCTCTCTTCTAGTCCGCCATTCGGCTTGTACGCTGATATGACTAGATCCTGCTTAACCGCAGTTGTTGTAGTGACAGCGCGATAGCCTTTGTGTGACTTCTCCAAGGCCGAGACGTTCGCAACAATAAAACCCGCTTCTTGCAGGGCTGTCTGTATAATGTTCCAGATTGACGCTTTTGTATTAGAGAACTCAACAGTCATCCATCGTCCAGGCTTGAGTGCGCGAAATGCCTCCCTAAAGCCTTCGAGCATCAATCGACGATAATCGTCTTTCGTCTTCTTTTGAGCAGAGCTTTCAACCGCCTCCGTAGAATTTTCTGTGTGGACTTGAAGCCACGCTTCCCATAGCGAGTTGAGCTCTGAGTACATTATGTTTGCCCCGAAAGGCGGGTCGATAAAAATGTAGTCAACGGAGTTCTCTGGTAGAGAAAGCCTGCTGGCTGTTCCTGTCGAAACGAGAGCGTTACCTCCACCGGCGGTGAAAGGGACAGAGCTAATTCTAAGCCTAAATCGCTCGATACAATTCGTTTCGACTGAAAGCGAGCTAATATATAAAGTGCCTTGAAGTGTCTGCCCAATAACGCCACCGCCACCCTTAAAGTAATTTGAAGCAAGAAGCCTATTTAGGCGGGTAGCCCAAACGTGACTCGACGTAAACCAAAGACCCAAAGCCCCGCTCACCCGTTGGTCTTTGTTTGAGAAGATTGCCTTTCTGAATTTTGATAGTGCTATGATGTTTCGTCGCGTGTAAAAGTGATGCGCATTAGTTACGCCGATCGGGTCGTTTCGCCGAGTTTCTCCACCGTCTGGCATACGCTCTGACGGATACCATTCTGGAATATCCGTCTCTAATATTTTCGAGAGCGTAAGGATGTCGCCATCATCAGGCGTCTTCTCAAAGCGCTTTGTGCCGACGCTATAGTTGATAAGGACAGGAACCTGTTTAGCTTGGCGAATATTATTTCGGGTCGCTGGATCGACCACATACGTCCAAGCCCGTTCCAGTCCTCTCTTTTTCAAACTTGCGGAGCAATGCGGGCAGGAAAAGTCGTCACTTACTTTCGCCTTCTCTTTATCGGCAGCAGCCTCCCAGAAAACTACTTCTCCCGCGCATTCTGAACAAATAAAAACATCTGACCAGAGAGTAAAGTTTATCTTACCCTTTACTGATCCACTTCCGTGCCGTGTCTCATACATCCACCCAATTTCTTTTTCTATCTGATCAACAATATTTTGAGCTTCAGATTTGAATCGAGACTCATTCACAGGTTTGTTATAGTTCGCGGCAATAAAGGAGGCTGCGGGCGATAGCTCGTTGAGGATTGGAACACGTGCTCCGAGACGAGACACTGGCTTCCATGTTTGGCGACCATCCAGCATGGCCGGTTCAAGGATGGCCCCTTCTTTATCGACCCGATAGCCCAGTGACTCAACCACCCTGCGGTCGCCGCAAAGCTGTGCCGCAACGCCAGTCATGCCGGTCCCACAGAAGCTGTCGAGAACGCATTCGCCTGGCTGGGTATAGTGGAGGATGTATCTCATAATCGCTTTGTGCGGCACTTTGGTATGGTAGCTGTGCGCGTTGTAAATTGGGTCGTTCTTCCCTTCTGAAACATCAGCTACTAACGGTTCAGCAACTCGCACTTCACCGGCCTTATTTAGCCTCCCGTAATGCTCGACAAACTCTGCCATCCAGGGGTTCGGACAGGCCGTGTAGTATGGCGGATTCGACATGGCCAGGATTGCTTCATCCGTGCCTTGCGGAAAGCCCTCCTGATTCCTGAACGCCGGATCCTTCATCTTCTCGGCCAGCAGCCCCAAGAAATGCTCCCGCCGCGCCTCCTCACTCGGGAAGGTCATGCCGAGGCATTCCACTTCGCTTTGCTGGTTCGTTCCGGATTGTCGGTTCAGGAGGTCATTCATCGGTGTCACCTTTATGCGGCATCTAACTTCGCGCGAATGCTTGGGTAGGAGTAGGGGGTGTCAGGCTTGCCGCCATGCTGGGCTGTCATCTCGTCGACAAAGCGCTGCCAGTGGTCTCGTGCTGTGGGCAAGACAGCTGAAGTAAGCTCGAAGACTTCATCCAAGACGTCAGATGTTCCAGAAGCGTACGATATTTGACTGTTGCCGAGCACAGCATCAAGCAAGAGCCCGACGTCATTTGCCTCAAAATGAGGAGCCAGGGGGATTACGACGGTTTGTCCTAGCCTTTCAGATTCACGGTAGCTACCTGCCGAGGAATAGATTTCGATGCCAAACGGCACGAATTCTCTGCACGGACTGTCCGAAAGAAGTTGGGCTCTCTCTGTAGTATCGAAACTTGTGAATTTCGCCAGGAGTGTGTCTGCCAATTCAGGAATGGAGAAGGCATCAAAGACAAGGTGCTCCTTCAGATCTTCGATCGCGCATTGTTCGATAAGGCGCACTAGCCGTAGCTTGACGGGATCAGTGAGCCAGCCCCAGAGCTGCTGTTCAGCACCGATAAAAGCGCAAATATTTAGTAGCCGGTCATCTCCTACACCGTCAAAAAACTGGCTTACAAACGGACGAGCGATCTCCTCAAAGATCCGCGTTTTTCTCGCCGCGACTTCGCTAAGAGACCATGCGAGCTGACGCTTCTTTTTCAGTAGTTCTTCTTCTCCTTCTAGGAACGGGGCTTTAATTAGAACTTTGATCAGATTCGCTACTAAGGCGTCCTTGGAGCGGTTCAGATATTTCGCCGAGACGAAAGTCTTTATACCTTCCTCGGTTGACGGAAACGACGGGCTTAGTACGTCAGACTTGAAGCGATTCAGGGCGCTTTTTCCCTGAAGTGGTGCATGTATAAGCAGGCACTGAAGAGCGTGAACGAGATGTGATCGAACCAAATCAGGAGAAGGTTGAAATAGTTCATCCTCGGTGATGAATGCTGGGTGGGCACATAGATGGCGATCTTCTTGGATACGCCTAAGTGTTTCGTGTTCGTGGGGGGTGACGAGCTGTAGATCGCTTTTGGCAGTCTCAAGCAGCTCACGTTCTAATCCCTGCATTTGTGTGATGTTCTTGTGTTCGATGGCTTTGTCGAGCCTTTCCACGAATGCGATGGACGCCCCATCTCCTTGTCCAGCCAATTCCCGTGCCTTAGAGAAGATGTCGTGTACGACTGCGATCCAGACCGACATAATTGCGGAACGGAGAGCCCCTCCGCGATATGCCGTAATAGCTTCCTCAATAAGCCGACGGGACTCTCTGTCACGTACAGCAAGGGCGAGGATATCTATGTCTGTAACAGCTTGAATAGACATTGGTTTCACTCCACCACGAAGCGCAGCTTGGTCATATCCTTGCCCTTGCAGCGGTTGTTTAGAAGAGTCTCGAAGCGCTTGCGCAGATCCTCCGGTGTTGCCGGCGACCCACCCTGGAGAAGCGCCTGCTTGATGTCTTCGCCAGTTACAGTGATCTTCTCCAGCCCCGATAGCGCCTCCTGAATGGCGGCGATGAACTCGGGTGTAACCATGTCCGGTAGCCTGCCGCTTTTGGCGAAGCCACTCACGATCTCTCGGTACGTCTCCTTCAGCAGCTCAAAATTGGACTGTATAATCGGGTCTTCGAGATTCTCGACTAGCGTTCGGACCCAGTTTTCGAGCAGCCGGTCGAGTTCATCGTCGAGCTGCTTCAGCACGTTGGCGGCGGGGAGCATGTCACCCTGCTCATTGGCTGGTCGAAAGTTGCAGTGCGGGCAGACTGGGCTCGCCGCAAGCTCGGAATCCACGAGCGATGCGCAGCTCCTCAGCTTGTCCAGCCTCTCCTCGAAGCTCGTGAGCTGGTTGGTCGGCAAGAGAGAGACGCCCGCTAGCGCGCGCATCGAGACGAGCCGGGGATCTTTCTGCATAGCGGCTTTGGTTTTGTCTTCGGCCACGCCAAGCCGGGCCTTGCTGTGCTGCGTCGTGTAAGCGGCGATGTAACCTTTCTTCAGCTGGCCGAGCATCTGCCTGTACTCGGCAGTGTGCTGTGCCGTTCGGTCTGCGGCCAGCTTGTCGAGTAACTCTTTTCGGTTGTCCTGCGCCTGCTTCACCCATTCGTGGTCGGATGAGAGCATCATTTCGGCCTGGGACAGGTAGCTTGCCGTGCTTCCAAGCTCGCCGACCAGTTCCAGCATCCGCTCGACGGTGCCCAGGATTTCAAGGTTCTTCTTCTGCGCCGCGATGTCGTCGGATCCGATGCGAAGGTTCTTCAGTTTGCCAACTGTATTGTACGGCGCGAGACTTTCGGAGAAGTCCTTGATGGCGTCGAGCTTGCTGCGCCAATCGGCGATCTCCTCTTCCCGCAGAAGCGGCTGGCCCCAGAAGCTCAGCCGGCCTTGCATGTCCGTCGTGGCGCTCAGAACCCGGCGCGTGAGCTTGCTGACTTCTTCCTGAAGCCGCTTGACCGGCTCGTCGGAGCCTTGGGTCGTCTGCTGGGCGAGGCCGGGCGGCAGATCGAGTATCTCGAACAGCGATCGAAGGATCGCAACGTTGATTTCCTTCGGCACCTCGACATGTTTGAACTGTTTCAGTTCGTCCAGCGACCGTTCGGCGAGCAGGGGGAGCTTGCCGGAGTCGATCTTGTCGCCGGTGATGGCCAAGACGATGTCGCCCGCGTAGACCAGACCGCTTAGCACGGTCACCAGTAGATCTGGCTCGAGGCGGAATTTGACTGGCGCGAAGTGTTCCACGTCGGTGTCACCGCTGAGGAGCTCCGCGCGGTTCAACACCTGGCCGTGGCCTTTCGTTTTGAGCCGGGAGAGCACCTCCTGCGCATAGCGCGAGCGGGTAGGTTCGATGCGATCACCGTCCAGCATCTCCAGACCATCGAGGATGACTACGGCGTCTTTGGTGCGGTTGCCGCCGGCCAGCGCGCGCAGGGCGTTCCCGACGAGCTGTCTCCGGTTGGACTCGGTTACCAGCGCGGAAAAGGTGGGGTACTCGGGTGCCACGTCGGCGAACTGGTTGTTCAGTGCGAGGCCGGAGATGACGTTCACCACGTCCCGGAAATTGATGCGTTCCTCGGGACCGAGACGGGCCTTGTCGCGAAGCGAGATGCCCTTGGTCCACTCCTGCAGGGTCTTCGCCTTGCCCTGGTAGGTGACCTCGTAGGCTGTCATTTGCTTTTCCTGCAGCCACTTGCTCATGTCACGCAGGGCGTCTTTTGCCTTGTCGAGGTAGATCGACTTTGCGCCGCCGCTGGCGGTCGACGCGAGATCCTGCGCCGCGGCATAGAAGGACAGGTGGCGTCGGATCGCATCGTCAAGGCCCTTCAGCCTGAAGAACACCTCGTCGGGCTTGTGATCGTCGCGAAAGCGGGGCGGCTCGAATGGCTGGATGAAGTATATGTAGAAGTCGCGCTCGGGTTGGGCAGTTGGACGATCATTCGGCGCGCCGAAGAAGAGGTAGCCGTCGCGCTCGACCCGGTGGTCCTGCCATTCGACCTGGTACTGCCAGATCTGGTGGCCGGTGACATAGCTTGCCTCATCGGTGCGTTCCATGAGTTGGCGGATCGCGCTGTAGTAAGCACGGTCCAGCGTGTCGTCGGAGAGGGTTTCAGCGCGCTTCTCGATCTGGGCGTCGTAGTCGACGTCCTTCTTGAGGTCCAGATAGTACTGTTCGGTGTCCGGCGCCTTGGAGATGAACTGGCCGTTGACGGTCTTCAGCGTTTCGCGCAGGACGGTTTGAACCTGGGAGAGGAGATCGGCCTCGGGATCGCCGCCCATGTCCTCGATACCAGGCTGGAAGAGGCACAGAGTGTCGCGTAGCTCCTCGGCGGTCGGGCCAACGGGCACGTAGATGTCGCCGCCGGTTGTCAGACGATGCACCGAGAGGCCGTCGATGATCCGCAGCGCCATCGGTCTGTAGGCCGGGCGAGTGAACGCCTTGGTGACGCGCTCTGTCAGAACCTCCGAAACCTTGAGCACCGGGCCGATGTTCGGGTCGGCGCGCAGCACCTGATTGGATTTCACCGTATCCCAGAACTTGTCGTAGCCGATCAGGCCCGGACGATCTTCTGGCACGTTGTCGTCTAGAATTGCCTGAATCTGGTCGCGGAGCGTGACGAGGGCACCGCGCTTTTCCGTGAATACCAACCTCTCGAACGTGCCGATGTAGTCGGGATGGACGGGGAACAGTCGGACATACTCGTCCATACGCTCGTTCATAGAGCCGTAAAATTTGGCAAAGGGTGTGAGGTAGGCCCGGATCTTATTTTGTTGATCGGCCGACTTTTTCAGTAGGCGCTCCGCCACTACGAAACTCACATCCTGGCGTGCGAGCAGAACCTGCGTGAAGCGGTCCTTCACCCTGCGAAGGCTGTCGGCGACGTGCTGAAAGCGACTGCTATCGAAGATCGCTTCCTGCACACCTGCCACGAAGCGGAAGCGAAGGTGTTTAGTGACCTCGCCGATCTCGCGCAGGAAGGATAGGTCGAGGACGAGATCGTGATCCCGGCGGGAGCGGAGATAGTCGAGAAACTCGTCGACGACGAGCAGAACGCCGTGGTTCGGATGAACCTCGGCAAACGCCGCCATCATCTCCTCGAACGCGGCCTTGTTGTTGGTGACCTTGTCGGCGGGCGGGAAAGTGTAGCTGACGCCGTGTTTTTCGAGGAAGAGTTCGAGCTGCTGCGTAATGATATCCCGGAGAGACATCTGGCTGGAGATCTCGATGCGATGGACCTTGAATTTTCCGGCAATCGATTCCGCCGCTTCGGCCACTTTGGGATGTTGGATCAGCGGCACGTAGGCGGCGTCTTCGGCGACCAGCGAAAGCACCGACATCAAGTGCGACTTACCGGTCCCGTAGTTGCCGACGATAAGTACGCCCATGTGGTCCACCGCCTCGTCGAAGGAGAGCTGGGGAATCATGAGCTTTGCGATCCGCGCGGCCATGTCGTCCGAAATGACGTAGGTCGAAACCAGCTTTTTTGCTTCGGACGGACGGTTGGCGTCTAAAAGCTGGATAACCGATTCGATCGGCTCGAATTGGATGAGATCTCCATAACGCATCGACATCTCGTTTTCCCCCTTCAATGAATTATGAATGGGACCAGGCCGCCGATGCCGTAGTCCTGATGTTCTGGGTGCCCGGTCGCAGCATAGGAGAGCCTGTCGTTCTCAAACTCTCCCGGCCAAACCGCAATAACTCGACGCGAATGGGCGTGGTGTCTCAGTAAATCAAGCGGACTGAGCCGCAATGACCGATCGAACAGAAGCTCAAGGTTATCCATGAGCAGAAGCTCATGGCTGGCGAAGTCATCTGCCAGGTCTTTTACAACGTCAGCTACGTGCAGGTGTCGACGAGTCCCCGGTACCGCAAGTAGTTGTCGGCCGAGGACAGATCCGATGTTCAGTATCCGGACATGTCTGATCACGGATAATTGCTGCAGCAGATTGCTCTTTCCTGATCTGGGAGGACCTATCAGCAGGACTAATTTGCTGTTAAGTCCCGAGATGTCCTCAACGAGGTGATTCAATTTATCGATCATGCACTATCCTTCCATCCTGGGAGATGAAGGTAGGGCATGCGGCAAAATGCTCAGTTCGGCGCTATTGAGTAGGACAATCTGCTGGTCTTGCGGCTTGCGCGCCGAAGGATCCGTATCAAGCCCAAGACGGCGTAGGGCATAATAGAGGAGTGCCTTGCGAACCTTGATCTTGGCTCGCCCGCCGCGCATGCCGTAATCGAGCGATATGACTTTCTGCTGCGTGACTGACAGATCAGGGTGTGGTCCAATTTCGAGGGTGACTTCGCTGTTCCAGTCCGCGTCTGCTTCCGAGGTGATGTCACTGGCGCGTGATCCTCGTGTTTCAAGAATTCGAGACAGAAGGAAGTCCTTGAACGCCTTGTCGGTCAGGCAAAAGGCGCGGGTGTGCCAGCGAAACCCATCAAAGCCGATGGCGTGCGGAGCAATCCAACGCCAGCGGGGTTCAGGTTGGGATAGCGATTGGTATTTGACCTCGAAGGCTTCTTTGCGCCGGATGGCGGCGATCACGGTGCGGAGCGTCTTCGCATCGACGCCACGAGCTGGGGTCGGGGCGGCATCATAAGAGGGAAACCGGCCTATCCAGGCGTCAGACGCATCCAGGATGCCGTCCGCCACCGATCGGAGTTGTGAGAGGTAACGGCTCGCGTCAGGCTTCAGGAATATGGGGGAGAATGAGGATCCACGGATGTAGGCGCGGGCGCTCTTGTCATAGACCATGTTGTCCTGAGCCATGCCGAGATAGCGGTTCAGGTCGGTCGATGCCTGATTAACCGACACGCCGAACGCATCTATCAGATCCCCCCTGTTCACATGGCCCTCCCAAAACAGCCGAAACTCGATAAACTCGAGTCGACGCTCGACACCCCACCGTAGATCCGATTTTTCTGGTGTCACCGCGAACTCCCCTTGCATAACCAGCACTGTAACTATGTATGCACAGTTTCTGGTCCCTTTGTGAAGGTATCCGAGAAGGTCTGCGTTTTCAATCGAAATTAATCGTATATGGCGAGTATGCGGGCTTCTGGTCGAAACATTGGGGTGCGCCAAGAGGGCGTAACCGCAACCCTGCTTGGCGCACCCTATCAAAACGAGAGCGACCCATGTCGGGTGTCCTCGCGGCCGACGATATGGCCGCCGGCCTCGGTGGGCTCCGAGCGGGATCGCCGCCATCCCCACCACCGCCCTTGATCCGTCCCTTACGACGGCGTCTCCGACGGTCCCCGCGCTTGATGGGTCCGGGTCCCCTTACTCCCTTTCGAGATCGCGGGTGTCAGCGCCGATGGCGTCCATTACTGTCCGCAGTTCCCCGAGGAGGGAGCCGTGGTGGCGGTCCAGGTAGTCCGCCACCGTATCGTTCTTGAGCAGCTTGTTGAGATATCCCTTGGCGACCACCAGGGTGAACATGGTGTCACCCAGGGTCTCCTCAACGTTCCGGTATTCGTGCTGGAGCCGTTCCATCTCCCGCTCCATGCGGGCAATGTCCTCTGGCGAGACGCCCTTGAGGACGGTTTTCTTTTCGGGCTGAACCAGCTTCTCCGGGGCCATCCCGGCAAGCAAAACCTTGACGTAAGTGACAGTGTATCGGTTGGCCGAGATCATCATCTCTGCCGCTTCGATCTGGGCCATCGGCTTCATTTTCCGAAGCAAGCCGAAGACTTGGATACCGACCATCTTGTCCTTCAGTAGCTCAACCGCCTCCGGGACGATGCCCCGGAGCATATTCTGGCGTTCACGGACGCGCTTAACGTCTACATCAAGCGCCACAGCGATTCGTTCTTGGGAGACGCCGCGTTCGATCGCGCGGACGATCATCTTGTGCTCTTGGACGGCACTCAGCCGGTTGATCCGGCGGTTGTAAGTGAAGCTCTCGTCGTCGGTGGAGACGAGGCATAGAACCTGCTCTTCGCCGATTTCGCGCAGAGCAGCCATGCGAAGATGACCGTCGAGCAGAATATACTGCGACGCGCCCCGTTTCCCTTTGTCAGGAAAGACGGCCAGCGGCTCGATGACGCCGACGTCCCGGACAGATGCCAGGATGGTTCGATACTTCCTGGAGCGGAGCATATCCTTGGTAATCGCTCGCGTTGGCGCGATCCGGTCCAACGATACGAGGACCGTTTCGTCGAGAAACCCCTTTGTGACGCCGCTCACGGGTGCAGCCTTTCCGCTAAGGGTTGGGGCATGTCCGCAAAGCCCTCGGCACGCAACAGGGTACGGAAGTGCTCGTCGGCCAACAGACGTCGCAAGGCAGTTACCAGAAACAAGAGCCGCTGCTCGTTGATTTCCGCCTTTTTGATCATCAGCTTTTGGCGTCGGACCTCGTCCTGATAGGTCTGAACGAGCTTATTGGCGGAAAGCGGTCGGCCTGTTTTCTTTACATAAGTCCGATATCGTTTGCCCATGAAACGCCGCCGTTCGATCAGGCGACGGACCCGGATCAATTGATCACCTTTCAGTGCGCCTGTTTCATAGGCATCTGCCATGGCGTTTTGAAGGTCGGCTTCATTGCTGCGCGAGATCTCTACGGCCATGCTGAGCGGCAGCACATTTTTCTCCACAGCGCCAATAAGTCGCTCCTCACCCTCTTTCAATAAATGCAGGACGCCGCGAACGTAGGTGGGGTCAAGGTCGGTCTTTTGGGCAATATCAGCTACTCGGTATCCCCGTTCTTCCAGGTCACGGATCCCATGAAGCAGATCGAGGTTGGTGTGCTTGCGGCGGGCCAGGTTCTCAATCAGGCTCATCAGATAGCAGTCTTGTTCGGATGCCTTGATGACGATGGCGGGGATTTCTGTTTCTCCCAGTGCCTGAAACGCCTCCAGCCGTCCCTGGCCGCAGACAAGATCGTATCCAGATTTTTTCGGTGTCACGGTGATTGGACGTTTGAGACCGAGTGAAGCGATGTTATCGACGATCCCCACAAACACCTTCTTGTTGCGGACACGGGGATTGATCACCCGGATCTGGTCGATGGGGATCATTTCAACAACGGGGGTAGGGGATGTCGTATCGGTCATCAGGCCACCTCCTTGAGATTCACGCGGGTGGCCAGCCGATGGAGAAACTCGAGGCTGTCAAAGCGGTAGATATCGAGGCTGGCACCGTTCTCTTCGGCAAGGCGAAGACGTTTCCAGTTCATGTCGATGGCCGGTAGGAGGTAATAATCCAGAGGCTCCTGGTTGCCTTGCGCCATTCGGACGGCAACAGTGAGGTCAGGAGCCAGCCCGGTCTCAAAGCGGATGTTCCAACGTAAGGATCCGGCTGCGGTCTTCTGACAGCGACTGAGCACCAGGGATACCGTGAATTCCCTATTGATCCAGAGAAGCCCCGTCTCAGGATCGACTTCCACGGTTCCCCCGAGCGCGCTGATACGTTCTATGGTCTCAGCAACCAGGTCCGGGTGCATTTCCCTCAAGGCTCGGTTGATCTCGATGTAACGGTAGTCCCGATCCGGCGTATAGCCGATCTTGTGATAGGCACGGATCAGGCTGCCGAACCGATGGCGATAGGCTCCGGAAGAGGGCATATCCTCGGTTTCGTCGATGATCAGACCTGAGAGAGCGCCATGTTCACGCCACAGGGCCGTCAGGTGTTCCAGCATCTCATCATCGGTGAAGCGGCGGTTCCGCTCCTCGATAATGGCCTGGGCTGCCTGGAACAGTTCGGGGTCGACGATCCCTTCGAAAACACCTTCGGAACGTACCCACATGTCTGGTGGATTGACGACGCGCTTTTTCTTCAGTTTGCAGGATGAGCGATTGTAGACGTTATTGCCGATGTACTTCTCATTGGTGAGAAGCTGATGCACGGCGGCGCGGGTCCATGGCCGGTCAAGGTCGCTGAGGATGCCCTGATCGTTCAGAATGGCCGCAATCTGGGCCTCTGTCATTTTGTCTTCGACGAAGGCCCGGTATACCCAGTTGACGGTTTCGACTTCTTCTTCTGGCCCCGGCACCAAGATGACACGATCTGTTTGCAGGCTTTTTCTGTCGCCTCGATCCAGTAAGCCCTTCGGTGACCCGGTCTCGTCCACCATCATGCGGCGCAGACCGAACCCGGCAGGTCCGCCCTGTCGATATCCCAGTTCGATCAGTCGGCATTGCCCGGCGAAGACCTTGACCGAGAGTTCCCGGCTGTATTCCCCTGCCATGGCACGTTTGACCGTCTTGACGATGGTGGAGCTGATGCTGCCGTCGTTCTCGAACTGCTCGGCGCAATACTCGACCCGGATGCCAGCCCGCTTGCAGAGATATTCGTAGTAGGCGCTTTCGTCGGAATCCTGGAACCGGCCCCAGCGACTGACGTCGTATACCAGGATCACATTGAAGTCAGCTCGTTCCGCTTCAACGTCAGCGATCAACTGCTGAAGGCCAGCCCGTCCACCGATGTTGAGGCCACTCCGTCCTTCGTCGGCATAGGTGCGGACGATCTGATACCCGCGCCGGGCGGCGAACTGCCGGATGGTGTCGGCTTGGTTTTCGGTCGAGTACTTCTGATGCTCGGTGGACATCCGGACGTACTCGGCGGCACGGATTTCCGTTTGATCGTTGCTTTTTTGGTCGTTCACGGTAACCCCGCCTAAAATGGATGACGTCGGACGGGGAACAACATTATTTTACATAGTGTATAATTACAAGCCCAAAGAATAGGGTGGTGTGAGTGATTTCAGCGTCTTCTCTTCCTTGAAGGGTCGAAAATCACGACGCGGCTTTGAGAATCGTTTGAGCAACACCGAAGGGGAGCCCTTTAGGGTCTCCCGCGTAGATCCATTCCATGGTCACGCCGTGCAGCCGGTAAAGCTCGGCCATGGCCAAGGGGTCTGGCATGCGCTTCCCACTTTCCCAGTGATTCCATGCGGCCGCCTTAACGCCGATGGCCTCGTAAAGGTCTTTTTGGCTCAGCCCAAGCGCCAGCCTTGCCGCCTTCAGGCGAGCGCCGATTTGAATCTGTTCGTCGTCGTTGCGTGATCGAGGCATGGTCTGAAATACTTTACATATTGTAATTATCGCTGTCGACCGACTTATCGGCTGTCGTGTAGAGTAGGGGAAGTCACCCAAGTGCATCTTGAAGGAAACCAGCGACGGCGTTGGCTGCAAGTTTCACGGGATCGGCCGCGAGGTGGGCGTAGCGCGCCGTGGTCTGAACTTGCGTGTGACCGAGCAGTTTGCCGATCATCGGAAGCCCATGGCCAGCCGATACGGCGGTTGAAGCGAAAGTGTGGCGAAGGTCGTGAATGCGCACATCTGCAATGCCAGCCCGCTTGCGAATACGCCGCCAGGGCGGCTGGAGGTCGGTGAGATGGGCTCCTGGATTTTTCCCAGTGATGACCCAGGGGTTGTCTTCGATCCGTTCGATCTTGCTGAGCACCTGCAGTGCCGGCGCGCCGATGTGGACGGTCTTCGCGCCGGTCTTGGAATCAGGCAGGTGGAGCGCAGAGCCCTCGAAATCGACGTAATCCCACTTGAGGGTCATGATCTCGGACAAACGGCACCCGGTGAAAATCAGAAGGCGCAGGGCATTGATGGCCGATTGGCTCTCAATACCTTCCAGTTCAGATTGCCGCAGTATCTCTCCAAGCCGTGCAAGTTCATCCTTGGTCAGATAGCGCTCTCGTTTCTTCTCGGGGTATTTCTTGATATGCCGGCAGGGATTGGTGCTGTCAGTGCGCAGTCCCCAGACCTCAGCCAGGTTGAACACCTTGGACAAAAATTGGAGGCACCGATTGGCCTGGATCGGCGTGTGGCGGAGGTCGTGATGGAACTTAGCGATGTCCGAGCGCTCGACTTCGCCGACGCGCAAGTGGCCGATCCGGCTCCGGATATAGGCCTTGACGTAATAGCGGTAGCCGACGACCGTGCCGGGTTTACAATGCTGGGCAGCATGCTCGTCGATGACACGTCGGCAGAGGTCGTCGATGGTGAGTTCGTTCCGGGCTTTCTCTCGGGCACCCGCCGGATCGTCACCATCCTTCACTCGACCGAGAACCTTGATTGCTTCTCCGCGCGCTTTCTCAGTCGTAAGGATGCCGTGGAGGCCGAGGCTCATGCGTCGGAATTTCCGACCGATGCGATATTGGACCAGATAGGAGCGTTTGCCGCTGGGCAAAATGCGAGCGCCGAAGCCGGGGATTTCGCTGTCGAAAATGATGTAGTCCTTGTCTCGAACTTCGGCGGACTCGACAAGGCGTTTGGTGATCTTGGGCATGGGGCAGGGGCCTCCTTCGCGAGATGGTTTCGATTAACTCGCTGCGACCCGCCGATAATCCATGGACTCACCATGGACGCATGAGGGCGAATGTCACCGCGCGTTGGTTCGAAACCACTAGAAGCCTCAACCGACGTATTATCAAGTAATATCAACAAGTTAGCGCATTTCCGCGTAATCATTCGAAGCCGTGAGAACAAACCAAGAATCGTCTCATAACCTGAAGGTCGCAGGTTCAAATCCTGCCCCCGCAACCAATAAAAAACGCCCTAACCTCAACAGGTTATGGGCGTTTTTGTTTGGCCGGATCCCAGCCGCCGAAATCCAAGGGTCAACCTATGGAAAGCAGATGGAATCAAGTTCCTGCAAGGTAAGGCAAGGTGGAAGGCGCTGCGGGGATGGATCAAAACTCCACGCAGGGCTGACCATGACTAGGATGATGAGGCATTCGTGAATTGTGTCAAGCAGGCCTATCGGGTCGGTGGCTATCCCGGAAACGACGAGGACGGCAAGGGTATGCAAAGCCGGCTAGACAAGCAGTAACTTTTCACCGATCTGTTGAATGGGGCACGCTTCATAAACTCCCACGCGCTTTCGACCGGCAGGCTTGGCGCGACAGGGTTCCATTTCTGGGGCGGAGTGGTCAACGCCCTTGCGGTCGAAATGGGTGACGCGCGCACTGTCGCTGTTCCCTATTACGGTCGCGCAGCGATGACAGCCGATGTCCCGAAACTCACGGCGGCGCTCATGATCCAGAACGCTGAAGATGACCCTCGGATCAACGAGGCCGTGCCCGCCTATGCCGAGGCGTTTAAAGCATATGGAAAGACATTCGAGATGCACACCTAAAGAACACGGCAACGAAGCCAATTTTCCCGCAACCATCCACAGGATTAAGAACTCAGCATTCTTCGGTCGAAACTCGCCAGTCCGCGTAGCGAAGCTGACGCAGACATGCACGCACAAGGGCCCGGTGCGGGCGGTCCATATCCGTCATGTTGATCATCCGGCCTTGGCCGACGGCCTCGATCACTCGGCGCTTTAGGTGCAGGTAATCGGCATGAGCAAACCGCAGGACGATGTCCTGGAACGCATCGTGCGCGTCCGGATCGAACGGCCGGGTGTTGCCCAGGCCGTCGCTGAGCGGATTGGCCGGATACATCGACAGGCAGGGCAGCCAGCCCTCGGGCAAGGGCACGTTGGCGGCATGAGTGCGTTGGTGCGCCGCCAGACGCGGCAACAGATGGGTGTGCGGGCCATGGGGAGTGGGCAGTCCATTGGCTTGCGACGGGATGTATTGATAGACCTCGACCCGGCCCAGGCGAGACAAAAATACCCGGTGCGGGCTTTTCGCGATGACTGCCGTCATGGCCGGACCTTCGAAAGACAACATGTCCGCACCGCCATGGGCGCGCAGCGTTTTAATAAGGTCGGGATCGCGGGTCCGCACGCAGGCATCCACATGGGGCAGTCTCAAACCCAGGTCGAACAGCACCGCACCTCGGTCTTCTTTGCGAACGGCATCGTTGTCGGGTCCGATCTCCGTCAGCCCCACGCGCCCAGCCATGTGCCCCGCCTCGTCGTCGGGCAGGCAGATGTTGACGCCCTGGTTCCAGCGGTTTCGGTTGCGTGATGGCGTTTCATAGGGAAAGACCGTCGCGTCTTCTTTCAGGTCGATGCGGATTGCCCCTTTGCCGGTGACGACCGTGCCGCCGGTATCTCGGAGAACAACTTCCGCCACCTCGTCTGCGTCGCGATGGAATTCAGCGATCACGCCGAAGGAGCCGATACTCCAGCCCGTGGTCGCGGTTCGCATGTGTTGATGGACCAGTGCCACCGCATCTGTGAAGTCTTCAGTCTGGGTCCCGGTCACGTTCGGTTCTCCTCGGGTGAATGTGAAACGACGATCTGTCGGCCGTCAACGAAGTGCAGCCCGCCCTTGATGCGATAGACCGCGGCAAGGTTCCCGGGCTTCAACACAACGTCGGGCGTGCCCTGCGCGAAGATGCGCCCGTCCGCCATCAAGATCAGATGATTGCAGTAGCGTGCCGCCAGGGTTAGGTCGTGCAAGACCGCGACGGTCCCCGCTGTTTCCGATACGCGACGGCGCAGAATGTCCATAACATCCAGTTGATGACGCGGATCCAATCCGGTGACGGGTTCGTCCGCCAGCAGCATCGGTGCGCCGCCGGCCAGACAGCGGGCGATCATCACCAGAGTCCGCTCGCCGCCGGACAACGTTGTGACGGCGCGATGGCGCAGATGGTTCGTTCCCGTAGCGGCGAGGGCATCGGCAATGGCCTGCTTGCCGGCGGCGGCCTCGGCCCTGCGGTCCTGACCGTTCGCCAGCAGACCCAAGGCGACGATCCGTTCCACGGACATGGGCCAGTGGCAGGGGGCGCCCTGGGCCAGGTAACCGACGCGGCGGGCGATGTCGGAAGGACGGTAATTGGTGAGCGGGAGGCCGTCCAGCCGGACCTCGCCGCCGTCGACCGGGATCAGTCCCAACAATGCCTTGAGGAACGTCGTTTTGCCTGCCCCGTTGGGGCCGATCAGCCCGGTCAGGCGGCCGGGGCCGAAGTCGGCCGAAATGCCGTCGAGCAGGCGGCGCCCGTTTCGCGTCACCACCAGATCATGGGCCGACAAGATGGTCATTGCCCTTCCCTCCGCGTTCTCAGAACCAGGGCCAGGAAGAACGGCGCGCCGATCATCGCCGTCAGAACGCCCAGTTGCAGTTCCGGCCCGTCCGTCGCAAAGCGCACGGCGATGTCGGCGGCCAGGGTCAAGGCGCCACCGCCCAGCGCCGACGCCGGCAACAAGCGGCCCGGCGCGTGCCCGACGGCGGGCCGCAAAAGGTGCGGCACGACCAGACCGACGAACCCGATCACGCCGGAAACAGCGACGGCGGCCCCCACGGCCAGGGCGGTGCCGATGATCACCCGGGCCTGTAACCCACCGATGCCGATGCCCAGGCTGCGGGCGACATCCTCTCCCAGGGTCAGCGCGTCCAATCCGCGTCCGGTCGTTGCCAGCAAACCCATGCCCAGGGTGATGAACGGTAGAGCCAGGTCGACATGGTCCATGCTGCGGTCGGTGAGCGCGCCGAGCAGCCAGAAAAAGACTTCGAACGCCGCGTAGGGATTGGGCGACAGATTGAGCGCCAGAGTGGTCAGCGCTCCCGACATGGCGTTGATGGCGACCCCGGCCAGGATCAATGTCAGGATCGGCGCGTCGCGGCCGGCCAAAAGATACAGCAAGACCACCGCCAAGCCCGCCCCGGCCATGCCGCCGAGCGGCAAGGCGAGGGGGTAGACGGCGGCGAGCCCCGAATAGAACGTGGCGACGGCACCTAGCGCCGCGGTCCCGGATACGCCGACAAGACCCGGTTCGGCGAGCGGATTGCGCAGCAGCCCCTGTAGAGCGGCGCCCGCCATGCCCAGCGCGCCACCGACGACAAGCGCCAGAATTGCCCGAGGCAGGCGTAGTTCGCGCAGGATCACGGCTTCGGGTGTTGTGGGCGCGCCGATCAGTATTCCGGCATTCGGGATCAGAACCCCGGCGCGCCCGAAGACGACCGATGCGGCGAACAATACCAACGTCAACAACACCAGACCCGCGAGCAGGAAGGGAAAGGGGATATCAAACGACCGGTCGGTACGGGATAGCTTCATGGCCGTGGTTTTCCTTCGTCCCGGGTATCGGCTGCCTTGGCCAGGCGGGCAACGGCCTCCGCCGCCTGAGGCCCGCCGCAAGTCCACAGACTGGCGGGCAATTCGATACGCCGTGCATCGCCAAGAGCCGCATGGGCAGGATGATGCAATGCTTGATGAGTCAGCGACGGTCGCTCGGCCGTGCGGGCGGCAACGACCAGCAGGTCGGGCCGGGCCGCGATAAGCCGTTCCAACGGCAGGAAGCCCATACCCGTAACCCCCAAATCGGCGGACAGGTTGCGCAGACCAGCAGCACGTAGGATACCGTCAACCAGCGATCCGGGTCCGGTGGTCATCCCACGCGGCTGAAGAACAATAGTGCGCGGAGCAAGGCGGCCAGGAGATGAGCGGCGCCGAACATCCGCCAAGCGGCGGTCGAAATCGTAAATGATCCGCTCGGCCTTGGGCGCTTCGCCCAACGCCTTCCCGACGCGGCGGATGTTGTCATGGATGTCGGCGAACCCGCTTGCGGGGTCGAGAGTCAGGATGCGGTGACCGAACCGGCGTAGGATCGTCGTCGTCGCCCGTGTGGTGTAGGTGCCGGCCAAAATCAGGTCGGGCCGCAGGGGTAGGATTTCCTCGGCCTGGCCGTGGTTGGCGTGCAGTCCCTGTGCCAGGAGCGCATGGTGGGAGATCTCCGGATCGAATGCCAGATAGGAGATCGAGGCGATCCGGTCCCGTTCGGCCAGCAGCAGGACAAGCTGGTCCGTGCACAGGTTCATGGACACGATCCTCTGTGGTTTCCCCTTCACGGTCTCGGTCGGGATGGGGGCGGGAGCACCAACCGGTGCCCCCGCCAGGGTGGCGCCCGTGGGCGCCGTGGAAAGAACGACCACCGCGACCATCAGTCCCCACGCCTTGGAGAGTATGGGGAAAGGCTGTGATGGGGGATGCATAAGCCGTTCTTTCCCGAGACCTAGAGACCAAACCGGGTGCGGATGCCGAAATAGGCGGCGATCCCCGGCTCGTCGTAGAACAGGACTTCCTGGTATTTCTGGTCGAGCAGGTTCTCCACCCGGGCGAACAGTTCCACCCCGTCCTTGATCTCGTAGGAGCCGGCGATGTTGACCAAAAAGTACTCGTCCAACCTGATCGATCGGCTCGTGCCGTAAGAGTTCGAGAACTCCGTATCGCGTTGGACGCCGTTGAAATCGACCCCCAGATCGACCTTTGCCTTGCCGTCCAGAAACGCATAGGCAAGGTTCATGCTTGCGATATGCTTCGCCCGCCGGACCAGTTCCTTGCGGTTGGCGTCCTGCCCGTCCGTATAGGTGTATTGGCCTTTCAGGCTCAGGCCATGGCCCAGGTTCGCTGCGACGGACAACTCGACCCCCTGAATTTTTGTGATCCCGTCCAGGTTGACCGAGGTGTTGCCGCTGCCCGAGATCAGGTCCGTGATGCGGTTGTTGAAATAGGTCAGGTCGGCAATCAGACGGTCGCCGAGGAAACCCTGTTCGACACCGGCATCCCAGCCACGGCTGGTTTCCGGCCGTAGGTTCGGATTCCCCGTGTAGGTGGCGGTGGAGCCGAACAGCTCCGACAGGGTCGGATTCTTTGCCCCCGTGCCGTAACTGCCGTGCAGGCGGGTCCCGGTTTCGTGGTGGACGTAAGCCGCCGTCATCCGGTAGGTGCGCTTGTCGTTGAAGATGTCGTTGTCGTCGTAACGGATGCCGCCGGTCAGGTGTAGGCGATCCCACAGGGAAACGCGGTACTCCCCGACATAACCGTAGTTGGTGATGTCCCGGTCCGATGTGCTGAAGTTACTTTTCGTGAACTGGGTTTCGTCCTCGCGTTCCACCAGAATGGTCAGACCGTGTTGTGCATTGGCGATATCCGGTGTGTCGAAAGACAGATTGCTTTTGTAGTGGAATCGCAGTTTGTCGCCGTCTGCATGATAAGTCTCGATCCCATTGGTGCGGCTATCGGCGCGGTCCGTGTGTACGGCGGCACCGAGGGCCTGTTCCCAGGCACCGTCGAACAACTTGTATCTCGCGAGCAACCCGCCGCTGCGCTGGATGGTATCCGTCTGTTTATCGGCATCCACGGTCTTGATGATTCCGGCAACGGAGGGCTGATTGTCCGTTTCCGTGGAATCCTTCACGTAGCGCCCGAATAGGTCGAAGGACAGGTTATCTAGGGGGGTGACACCGGCCTTGAAATTTATGGTGGCGTTTTCATTGCCATCCAGTTCGGTATTGCCGTCTTCTTCCGGGGCGATAGAAATGCCGGCTGTGCGATAACCGCTCGCGCCGATGGAATAGTGGTATTTTTCGGTGCCGCCACGCAGGCTGACGGAACCCATGCTTGTCGCAAAGGATCCGCCCTCGGCGCTGATGCCGATCTCCGCCGGGCCTTGGCCTCGTTTCGTGACGATGTTGATGACCCCGCCCACGGCGTCACTGCCGTAAAGCGCCGACTGCGGCCCGCGCAGGACCTCGACGCGTTCGATGTCGATGGCGCGCAACTGGCCGAAATCGAATTCCGATCCGCCGCTGGGGTCGTTGACTTCAATCCCGTCGATGATCACCAGCGTATGGTTCCCCTCGGCGCCGCGGATGCGCACTTGGGTCTGGGTGCCGACGGTGCCCGACCGGCTGACGGCCAAGCCTGGAACTTCGCGCAGCACGTCCGACAGCACGCGGACCTGTTTGCGTTCGATTTCCTTTGCCGTGATGACGGTAACGGCGCTGCCCACAGCTTCTGACGGGGTTGGGACCATGGTCGCCGACACGACGATTTCAGGAAGGATCCGTGCTGTCTGGCCGGGTTGGGTTTCTTCCGCGCTGGCCATTATCGGCGAAGCAAGGATCATACAAAACACGGCGATCTCCACCGTGCAGCGCGCGGGGAATTTGGACCTTAAAACACGAGCATTCATTTGAACCTCCTCCGGTTGTTCGCTCGAACAACCGGACGGGCCGCATGACGCGCGCGCTCGATGCCTTGATGAAACCCCGGAACGGACCAACCCCTCGGCTCCGAACCCATACAGGTTTCAGACACCTCGTTCGCGCGTTCAGGGGACCGTCCGGCACACACCAAGTGCACGGAACGGACTGCCGGTATCGTTGGGGGAAGGTTCCCAAGTCTAAGGGAACGACGCAGACACCCCGTGGCGATGACCGGCAATCTGCCGCACCAACAAGGCGTCACCACAAACGGTCTCTACCGCGCCTCCGACAAATCCCGATCGGCGGCTGGGCGACGCGTTCCTTGGCAGGTCTCCTGGCTCACGGGTCGTTGGCTTGGGTCCGCCTTCCCCGGGCAGTGCCCGAGTGACATAAGATGACCGTCGCCTCGCCGCTCACAGTTGCGGGTACAGCCGCAGATCAGGCCCCCCTGCTGGGTAAAACCCTACTGCGTTCCCTTTTGATCCCCCGGACTGAATTCCGTTGACGGGGAACCAAGGACGCGTCCGTGTTACGGGAAGTTGTCGATAATGGCAAGCGCATGTTTTTCGTTGCAGAGCTTAATGACGATGACCAAATGCGGTTACGAGATGCGGATCGATAAGGAGTCACCTCACATGAATACCATCTCCCTGCGCCTTCTTTTCTTGCTTGGCATGATCGTGTTTGTTTGTCCGAGCGCCGTTCAAGCCGACGATGCAGGGGATGCGGGCGCGATCCGGCACCTGCTGCATTCGACATTCGATCAACCGGATGCGCCGTTGACAGTCGAGCCCGTCACGATCATTGGGGATGCTGCTGTCGTCGGTTGGGCACAGGGCGATCGTGGGGGGCGCGCACTGATGCGAAACAAGCACGGTGTTTGGGAGATCGTTCTGTGCAGCGGCGATGCGCTGAAGGAGGCGGCCGCTTTGGTGGATTTCGGACTGCCTGCTACCCAAGCGGAGAAACTCGCCGTTGCTGCCGAAATGGCGGAGTCGAAACTTGCCCCAGTCCTCAGGGCGAAGTTTTCCATATTCGACGGGGTCGTGATGATGGACGAGAAGGGCCATCACCCCACGACAGGTGGGCACGGCGTCAATACTAAAAATTGACGCCTATTGAATGGCGCGTCGGTGGATAAGGACTTTCGCCGCAGCAATATCCGCGCTTTGCCATGGTCCCTTCATTCCTGAATGACAAACCGATGAGCAGAACCTTCAGAGCGATCCGGGGCTGCGGGTCACGCTGTCGTTCTCATCCGCCGCCGGGGGTTCCCAGAGTTTTTCGGACTTACACTGAGACATAGACTCGTATGCGCTGCATGCTACACCTCTATCCGCAGCGCGCTTGCGGTGAATAACGCCCGAGTGTTCCTTGATTTTTCATCGCTCCATCCTCTCAAGAGTTGGAGCCTCCGGCAATCCCGGGGCGGTTCAAAGGGAAGGTCAGGCCTGAGTTGGTTATTCTTGTGTAGCCGAAGCGTGTAAATAAAGATGGTTGCAGGCCCCCGCAACCAAATTAAGCCTGCGATCCCAATAGGGTGGCGGGCTTCTCGATTCTTGGCTCATGCCTTTGCGATGCGTTCGGGTACCATATGGGTACCACCTGAAATCAAGCTCCATCCAAGCTCGATGCTCTAGACTAGGCGCTGCGCCGCCGGTGCACTGTTATGCTCGATCTCCTAGTTTCGAACCGTTCATGAAAGGATGGCGAGTTGCGCGTGCAATTGAGCCAGCTCGCGATAACGTACAGGATCATTTGCACTTTCGGGTTTGACGGCTCCTTTCGATAAACCGAAACGTCATCACAGTCGAACCTTGCAACGGCGGGGCGGACCATACATTTTGTTTGATGACGTCCCGCAGCATCACCTTGTCCAACGACAGGTCGACAACCAGCCGCTTCAGCTTGGAATTTTCTTCCTCAAGCTGCTTAAGCCGCTTCATCTCCGCCGGCATCAGCCCAGCATACTTCTTGCGCCAGTTATAGAACGTTGCTTCGGCAATCCCCGCCTTGCGACAAACCTCGGCAACCGATGTCCCTTCCTCGGCCTGCTTGAGAACAAAGGCGATCTGCGCATCGGTGACCCTCGACCTCTTCATGGAACTCTCCTCTTCCCACAACGGGGATCATAAGTGGAAAATTCCAACTCAAAACGGTCCAGTTGTCAGGCAGCAGGTCAACGCCAAAACGCAATCGCCGTAAAGGGGTGCAGAACCAGGACGCCTATGATCGCTCCGAGTATGGTGTAGAGTGTTGTTTGAGATCCTCTCCGACGCTGTCGCCGTTGATGTAGTTTTTCTCGCAAAACGCGCTGCGCTACTTCATCCTGCTATCTTAGGATTAGGCCGGCAGCTTCTCGTCAATACGATCATGCCGAGTAGCGCGGACAGGGAGGAGCCAACAATAATACTGAAGTTCGTGCTGAGGATTAAACCAGGTTGCACAAACGCGAGGCCAGCGACAAACAACCCCATCGTAAAACCCACACCAGTCAAGACCGATGCGCCGTAGATTTGAGGCCAAGTGACGCCGGTGGGCAATCGGGCGATCCCGGAAACGACCGCTATGCCTACACCGGTAAAAACACCCAATTGCTTGCCGATGAACAGCCCGAGCGCTACACCAAGACTGATTGGACTGAGGAACGACTCCACCGTTACGCCCTCTAAATCGATCCCTGCGTTAAAGAACGCAAACACTGGAACAACCCCGAGCGCTACCCAAGGCGTCAAATCATGCTCAAGCTGCTTAAGAACTTCTTTGCCGGAGGCTCTCATTGGAATGCTCAAGGCAATCAACATCCCCGCGAGCGTCGCATGAACGCCAGATTCCAGTACCGCCACCCATACGAAAACGCCGGTCAATGCATAAGGAGTTAGGCGCGCGATCCTAAGCCTGTTCAGGATGAAGAGGGCGGCAAGACCGAGGGTGGCCAGAGCAAGAGAGGGCAGGCTGAGGCCTTCAGTATAGAAGGCCGCGATAACAACAAGCGTTCCCAGGTCGTCGAATATCGCCAGAGCTGTGAGAAAAACCTTTAAAGAAACCGGCACTCGCTCACCAAGAAGTGCCAGAAGCGCCAACGCCAGAACAATATCGGTGGCGACTGGAACGGCCCAACCTCTGACTGCTACAGGATCTCCGAGATTAAAAAAGAGATAGATCAGCGCTGGCGCCGCCATGCCGCCAGCTGCACCAAACGCAGGAAGCGCAATTTGCGTTACTGAAGAAAGCTGCCCCTCAAGTACTTCTCGTTTGATCTCTAGGCCAATCAGGAAGAAGAAGAAGACCATCAAGCCCTCATTGATCCAGAGGATTATTGGTTTGCTTATACTGAATGTCCCGACTGTAAAAGACATCGGAGCATGGTGGATCGTTTCATAAGAGCTGCTGAAAGAGGAGTTGACCCAGATAAAGGCTAATAGCATCGCTCCGAACATGGCGAAGCCGGCGCTCTTCGGAGACGTCAATGTGTTTTCTAGCCGTGATTTGATGGTTTCCATACTCATCTGGCTAGGGCGCCTCTTTTGGGCGCGAAGCGTCGTCCGCACCGGAGGGTCCACAATTGGGCGCCGTTAGCCATCTTTTTGCTTCAATCTATCACTCAGAGCGAGCAAAAGGCCGGACACCACGAACACGCCATGTATCCCCGCCTGCCAGGCAAGCTGCCGGTCGGTTAGGTTTTCCACGTGCATAAATGATTTGAGCAATTGAATCGCTGAAATCGCCACGATTGACGCTATGAGACTGAACTTGAGCCCACTCATATCAACGGCCCCCATCCATGAAGGGCGGTCGGGGTGTCCGTTCGTTTCGATCTTCGAAACAAAATTTTCGTACCCGGCAAAAATCACCATCAAAACGAGATTGCCCACGAGAATTAGATCGATCAGCGACAGGACGGCAAGAATTGTGTCATTGCCCGAAGATGAGACGATCGTCGGGATGTAGGACACGAGCTCCTGAAGAAATTTGAAGCCGAGTAAGAGGAGTACTGCGACCAGCCCCAGATAGAGCGGAGCCAAGATCCAGCGGCTCTGGAAGATAATCCATTCGATGGTCTCTTCGAGCCACTTCATTTGGCGCTCCCTGCTGTGGTTTCTTGTTGCCTGGCCGATGACGCCAACGCTTCCATATTGGCTTCTCTATCGACCGTCATATTTGGTGAAGCGAAACGCGAGCAAGCGCAGCGCGTTGAAAACAACGACGATCGTCGATCCCTCGTGAACCGCCACCGCGGGACCAATTCCGAGACCGAGGATAGTAGCCGGAACCAGAAAGGCAACAACCCCTAGGCTAAACCACAGGTTCTGTCGAATGATCGAGCTCGTCGACCGGCTCAACGCCACGGCGAAGGGCAAATGGTTCAGGTTATCCGCCATCAGCGCCACATCGGCGGTTTCCAGCGCGACATCGGAGCCCGCCGCGCCCATGGCAATGCCGACCGTGGCGTTCGCCATCGCCGGCGCGTCGTTGACGCCGTCGCCAACCATTGCGACCTTGGCTTCCACGCGCAGTTTCTTGATCGTCTCTACCTTGTCATCCGGCATCAGATCGCCGCGTGCCTCATCAAGGCCGATCGCCCGCGCCACCGCGTCGGCGACCCTCTGATTGTCGCCTGAGAGCATGATCATCCGGCGGATGCCGATCTTATGCAGCGCCTCGATAACCGCCGGCGCCGCTTCGCGCGGCGTATCCATCAGTCCGATGGCGCCGAGATAGCGGGTCCCCTGCCGGACAATCATCGTGGTGCGACCGTTTGCTTCCAGCGTTTCGATCCGGGAGCGCAAGTCGTCAGGAATTGGCGGCCCATCGACCTCAGCGAAGAGGTCGTCCTTACCGATGTATGTCGTCTCGCCATCGACTTCGGCCACGACACCACGGCCGGTAATGCTGCGCAGGTTAGATGCCTCGGCGACAGGTGCGTCGCCAAGGCGTTCGCGTCCGTCCCTGACAACGGCGGCTGCGAGAGGATGGTCGCTCAGCATCTCGACCCCGATCGCCACGCGCAGCAGGTCTTTGTCCTCGACGCCCTCGGCAGTTACCACATCGACCAGCTTCGGCTTGCCTTCGGTCAATGTGCCGGTCTTGTCGAACGCGATGGCCGTCAGTCGCCCCAGATTCTCAAGCGGCGCACCGCCCTTGACGAGGACGCCGCCACGCGCAGCGCGTGCGACCCCGCTAAGTACGGCGCTCGGCGTCGCGATGGCGAGCGCACAGGGGCTCGCCGCCACCAGAACCGCCATGGCGCGGTAAAAAGTGGCGCTGAAGGGTTCGTCGACAACGAAGCCCGCGAACAAAAGCGTGACGGCGAGAATCAGAACCGCCGGAACGAAGATGCGTTCGAACCGATCGGTAAGACGCTGTGTGGGCGATTGGTTGGTTTCGGCCTCGTTCACCATCTTGATGACACGCGCCAGGGTCGAATCTACCGATGTGCGGGTGACCTGAATCTCCAGGGCGCCACCACCGTTGATGGTGCCGGCGAAAACACGGCTGGTGGCATCCACCAAATCGGGTTTCTCGGCTGCCTTCGCGGCATTCTGGACGGGCAGTTTGTCCACCGGCACACTCTCACCAGTGATCGGCGCCTGATTTACGCTACTTTCACCCTTGGTGACGAACCCGTCGGCGGACAGGCGTTCGTTCGGCTTCACCAGCACGGTATCGCCAACCAGCAGGGCGTCGACGGCCACCTCTTCGACGCTGCCATCTCTTCGCACGGTCGCGGTCTTCGGCGCCAAGGCGCCGAGTGCCTCGATCGCCTGCTTGGCGCGGCCCATGGCGTAGCCTTCCAGGGCGTGCCCAAGGCTGAACAAAAACAGAAGCAGGGCGCCCTCGGCCCATTCGCCGAGCGCCGCCGCGCCCGCCGCCGCCACAAGCATCAGAAAGTCGATCTCAAATCGGCCGTTCCGCACACTTTCGACGGCTTCGCGCAGGGCGTAATAGCCACCAAAAAAGTAGGCCGGAACGAGGACGAACAGGGGTGTCCATGGCGGCATTGCCACAAACTTCGGCAGCAGCCAGCCAATTAGCAGAAGCACGCCGCACAGGGCCACGAAGATCAATTCGGTCTGCGCCCCAAAAATACCGCCGTGAGCATGATCATGGTCATGGTCGCGGGACTCGTCAGGAGTCTCGCGCGTGCCGGGCTTCGCGTTCTCCTGCGACACCCCCATGTCCCGAAGAGCAGCGCGGATCTTGTTTTCATCGGTTTGCGTTTGATCGAACTCGATCCGCAGCGGTCCGGTGGCGTTGGCCTCCGCCTCGAGAACTCCCGGCAAGCGGCGTACCCGCTCACTGACCGTCCGCGCGCGACGCTGATCCGAAATGCCGCCGACTTGCCAAACCACATGGCCGAATTTGGCGGTTATTTGGGCTCCAAGCGCTTCGGCGATCTGGCGGATGCGGGCCAGGGGCAGTACGCCGGGGTCGTAGTGAATGCACAGCTCGGTGCCTTGGTCATCCTCTGTTTCGCGAATATGAGCGCGTTCGACGCCTTCCCGAGTTTCCAGGCTCTCGGTTAGTCGCTGCACACAAGCGTCACGCGCGTCCGGCACCTCGGGAAGGAGGAGCGGGAGATCGAGCTGAACAGTTTGAGCCATTTTTACTCCACTCTACCGCTTGCAGTTGGAACCAACATGGACCTGGTCCGTGCCGCAGCCGAGGTCACCGCCCGCACGAGTGGTTTTCGAGCGCACTGACGACTCCGCATGAACCGAATTTCGAATAGAGTCTTGTTCATCACTCGTCCTTATCTTCAGCGCGACGATCGTATCTTGAGCTTAGCCATGGCAAGTGGTGAGCCGCCAGAATGAGAAAGACGATAACGGCCGCCAACGCGCTAAGGACATACATTCCAAATCCCACGCCAGTACCGACCGCCGCGGTCGCCCAGACCGTGGCCGCGGTGGTCAACCCATGGGTACGGTTGCCATTGTGCATAATGATGCCAGCGCCCAAAAATCCAATCCCGACCACAATGTTGGCCGCCATGCGGGACGGCTCTGCGCCCGGTATGTGTTGCGAGATGAGTGCAAATACGCACGCACCCATGGCAACCGCTGCGTAAGTCCTCACACTGGCTTCGCGCCGATGCCATAGCCGCTCCAATCCGATAAGTCCCCCAAGGACAGTCGCAAGGATAGTCCTGCTGGCAAGCACTAATTCGAGTTCCCAGTCCAAAAATTACCTCTCCAATATTACAAGCATAGCTGTTTTTGACTTTTCACATACGTCTCTAACAGTCTTCTGTGATCAATGGAAGATTTCGCTAAGCCACGACCTGCGGCCATAGCCTCGGCCGTGATGGCCCCCTCCATGTTTTCCGCGCCGGTATCCATCGTCGTCCCGATTGTCGCGCCCACCATCGTTCGGCACCTTGTTTTGTGGTTGAAGGCTCCGTTCGATGATCTTGTCGAGTTCGCCGCGATCGAGCCAGACCCCCCGACATTCGGGACAGTAGTCGATCTCGATGTTTTGGCGTTCGGTCATAACCAAAGAGACGGCGCAGACCGGACAATTCATACTGGGCTTTGCCGCTTTTTCGGAAGAGGGGCCTGGTGTACCCATTCTACAGCTCCTAAATGTTATTTGCCGCACGCTGACTCGAGTCATGGCCGCAGGCGGTGTAAGGGAAGTTGGCACCATTGATTTGGGGGCTCCAGTGACTAGAGCTTCAAGAGGGGTAACAAAAAAAGATCTGGCCCCAAGTTAATAGATTGTTGGGTCCGTCACCATCTCGGCCGTGACCTTGAGAATTGGCCACAGAATCACGGGTCAGCACCGCACCAGAACAGAGGCAATCGCTGCAGCAGCAGATTGCTGTCGGTCCTCTGCATCGTATCGTCCGCGCCGATACACGGGGTCGACGTGGTTCCGCCCGCCAGGGCGCCCTTGGCCTTCGTCGCTTCCTTGCGGGCGTTCTCGATGGTCATGTCGGGAAACGTGCCGAGGGTGACCCGGACAGGCCGCCCCTGATGCTTCTGATAGAGCTGGAAGGTCTTCTGGCCGTTGGCCGTCACGCGGATAATCAAACCCTTCACCCTGGCGTCCTTGAATGAGTGACGCTTGCCCACAGGGGGTAAGGGCAGGGCGGCTAACAGCGCCTTGGTGAAGTTGATCGTTTCATTCGGGGCTACCATGGGGCTACCTATTTGCGTTAAAATGAGGAATCCACGGTATCAACGATTAAACGATAAACCCCATAAATCATAACAAAAAGAATAGGTTGTTATAACTCGGTAACCCCCATTAACCCTAGGCATGTTTGGCTCATAACCTGAAGGTCGCAGGTTCAAATCCTGCCCCCGCAACCAATAAAAACGCCCCTAACCTCAAATGGTTAGGGGCGTTTTTGTTTGGCCAAAGCCCAGCCGATAAAATCCTGGGGTCAACCTATGGAAAGCAGGTGAAATCCAGGACCTACAAGCTGGGGCAAAGTCAATGATATCTACAGTAGTTCGACAAGAGTGGCTGAACTGACGCATCTTGCGTCCTTGCGTCTGTTGCAGCCTGCCATGGAACGCAACCTCTGTCGATGCGGTTGGCCTAGGACTGTCGACGGTTCGCTCGACAGGGTTTCGCCCGGGCACCAAAAGTTGGCCATTTGCTGAGTTCGCCTCGGGGTGTGTTGGTTTCACGTCATTGGCCACATACCTATCATAAATCCCCGAAGTCATTGGCAAGATCTCCGTGGCCTAGCTTGTCTGGTTCGGCCGTTTTTGTATCCAACCTCACCAAGCACGAATATTGACAATGGACCGTGTACAGCTTCGTGGGCTCAACCGTCAGCGGGGTGTCTGGCGGGTAGCAAAGCAGAAGCAAGGAGGTGAACGGCGCCAAGGAAAATGAATATGTCAGCCGCGTTGAAGGTGGGCCAATGCATTCCTTGCCAATGAAAATCTAGGAAGTCGGTTACTGCTCCTTGCCGCCATCGGTCGAGAATGTTTCCCAGAGCTCCGCCGGCAATTAAGCCCAATCCTCTTCGCTCGGTCGGCAGGGCAGACTTTATTGCCCACACCAACAGAACGGCGACAACCGTGAGGGAGAGAACTGCCAGAGTGTTTTGCCGAGTGGCGAAGTATTCGCCGAGTAGTCCAAAACTCACCCCAGTGTTGAATGTCAGGACAAGATTAAAGAAAGAGGAAACCTCGATCACTTTCGGTGGCGTCATAACCTGGGTCAGGATGATCCATTTAGTCACCTGATCCGTGGCCACTGCCCCGACCGTTAGGATTAAAGGTGGAAGCAAACGCATTTCGACCGGCCGGCGTCGACCCCAGAAGATGAACCTAGGCATGACGTTCTCTTACTCTGGTTCTTTTGCTCCAGGGTCGAGGATTAACGCATCGATATTGATCCTGCCGGCTGTTTGGAAATTCAGTGTCAACGGCAACACTTCCCCTTTTTTGAGTGGGCCTCGCAGATTCATGAGCATTAGGTGAAGTCCGGAGGGATTAAAAGTGACCTTTGCGCGGGGATGGATAGGGAGTTCGTGCACCGGGCTCATCTGAGAGATTCCGTTGGTCGTTTCAGAAAGGTGTATCGATACTGTTTTTGCCACGGGGCTTGAAACCGAAATCAGACGGTCCGGCTTGCTGCCTTGATTGACTATCGTCAAGTAGGCGGCGGCGGGGCGGGATGCGATAATTGATGCGCGGGCCCAAGCCTTTTCGATTTGGATCGCACTTTCTTGACCGGCTGCTGACAACGAGGAAGGTGAGCTGACGATAGCCACGAAAACTGGCGCGATGCATACAAAAAATCTTTTCAAGTTATCCTCCTACGGGGTTTTAAGCCTCATCTTGATTGCCGCCGCAATCGTCTCCGATGTGTCCCTCTCATGAGAAAAGCTGGCTTCGTAGGTCCCATCCGGTGTCATCAGATAGATGAACCCGGAATGCCCCATGAGATATCCGTCGGGCAGGCCTTTCTGAGGCACCTTGGAGTAGAAGATCCGAAATGCCTGGGCGGCGGCGCTAACCTGTTCAGGTGTTCCGGTCAGCCCAACCATACGGGAGCCAAATGCCTGAACATATTTCGCCAGGACTTCTGGCGTGTCCCGGTCAGGGTCGACAGAAATGAACAAAGGAACAACCTTGTCGGCACCCTCGCCAAGAATTTCCATGGCTTGGGAGATTATCGATAATGTCGTGGGGCATACGTCAGGGCAAAACGTGTATCCGAAGAAAACGAGTTGCCATTTTCCGAAGTAGTTTTCTGCGACGACTTTTTGGCCGAGGTGATCAATTAAACGGAAATCGCTCCTAACAAGCGCTTGACCTAGTTGCTTGGCGGTCGGAGGTGGTTGTCGCGGATTGAACATGCGCCATCCGATAAGTCCAATCGCAATGGAAAGAACCATCATCCAAATGATGTTTCGAATTGTCCGCCATTTGATGCCGGCGCGTCCCTGCACAGGCTCTGCGATCATCGGAGAATTTTTCCCAGTGCCGCCGTGCTCCCGCGATGCAACCATGTTCGAATTCCTTATTTCATGAATCGATAAACAAGCGGTTCTCGGCGTTTCTGTGGCTATTTCCTTGGCTCACGATTTTCCAGCTGACGCGCGTTCCATTGTTTCGACCTCGCGTTTCACTAGATCGAATAGTTGCTGCATGCCGAAATTGGTCAGTTGTTTCCCGTTGACGAAGAAGGTCGGAGTTTTTCGGATGCCAATCGCGTTGGTATCGGCGGCGTCCCGGTTCAAGACAGCAACGATACCTGGGAGGCTGGCTTCTCGCCTGGCACGAACGACATCGAGGCCTTCGGCGCCGACGACATCCCAGGGGCTGATGCCTGGTCGTCCATGTGGCGCCCACTGCGGTTGGGCCTTGAATAAAGTTTCGAGTACGGGCTCGAATAGGCCTTGCAGCCTCGCGGCCTCGAGAATCGAGATCGCCTCTACGGAGGGTTCGTGGAACGCGGCATAACGCAACATCAAACGAACTTTTCCGGGAAACGTTTCGATAATTCGTTTCACGAACGGATGGTAGGCGCGGCAGGCTTCGCAGGCAGGATCGAAGAATTCGACTATGGTGACAGGAGCATCATCCGGCCCAAAGCGCGGTGAATCGGCCCGAACTAGCGGGCTGGCCTCCCTCAATACTTTACCGGAAATTGGCTTCCGACTGTCGACTGCGAAATAAGAGGCGCCAGCGAAGCCAGCCAGGGAAACGGCGATCACCCCAATCACAAGCGTACGTCGATTAATCATCTCTCTCCCTTTGCGTTTGCGCACCACAACAGAAGCGTGATCACCCCGAATGTCGCCAACGACAAAAGTGGAAGCGGTACGGTGCCGAAAAGTGTCATCCCGGTTCCCGTGCATGGAGTGCCTTGCCGGCAAGGTTCGATCGCCACGGGAAGCAATTCCGCGTAAAGCAGGGTGTGCCAGAGGGCGAGCGATCCACCAAGGCCGGTCAAAGGGATTGCATAGCGTCCAACCGAAGCATCGTTGATGTAGCAGGCAACCCCCAAGATCAAGACGAGCGGAAACATGGCGACCCGTTGGTACCAGCAAAGCAGGCAAGGTTCCTGGCCCAGAATTTCTCCGATAAAGAGCGCACCAAGTGTCGCGGCAAGCGCGAAAAGCCAGGCCGTGAACAGCAATATCCAGCTGTGATCGAAGATTGATGCTTTAGTGTCCATAGACCCCATTGATGCTCCCGTTCCTGAGCCAAATTTTCGTCTCCATGAAACACGCGGCGCAGCGGTTCCTGTTGCTTTATTGTTGCGCCCGCCTGACCCGGACAGTGGCTTTTATGAGATATGGCAGGTTCACGTTCTTAGTTCTTCAGGTAGTGTCTCGGGCATGAGATGCATCAGCGCACGTCCCGTCCTCCGAACCGTCCCTGGCTTCGATCAATTCTGTCCTGGCTTGGCGGACAATCTGCGATGCTGACCAAAGAAACAGGCAGGCCATGACCACCGCGACGATCAAATCGGGCCAAGCGGTCCCTGTAAGCCATACCCCTGCTGCGGCCAGCAAGACCCCCACGTTTCCGATGGCGTCGTTGCGACTGCAGAGCCATACGGAGCGGACATTCGAGTCACCATCTTTGAATCTAAGAAGAAACAAGACGCTGACGACATTGGCGGCGAGCGCGATGAAGCCAATCGCTCCCATTACGGTCGCCGAAGGAGCGCCCAGAATGAGGACTTGATAGGCTGTCGAGCCGAACACCCAAAGCCCCATTGCAGCGAGGCTCAGCCCCTTGACCAGTGCCGCCAACGCGCGAGTACGTAGCGGCATGCCAATGACGTAAAGGCTTATTGCGTATGTCGCTGTGTCACCGAAGAAATCAAGTGCATCCGCCTGAAGGGCTTTGGAGCCGGCAAATGCGCCCGCGATCATCTCCACGATGAACATCGTTCCGTTGATGACTATGACGATCCAAAGCGCCCTCTTGAACGAGTCTGACACTCCATCGAACTGGGCGTCGTGTCCGCAGCAGCCGGCACTCATGATCTCTGTCTCCTTGTCTTCGTCGCCGCACAATTGAATAAGCGCGCGTCAATTTGTGCATGGGTATTTGTCGATGCTACAATCTACAATCGTTGTAGGAGCAAGGGAGAAATCCAATGGTCGCGAAGCCGCTCTCTATCGGTGATTTGGCCGAACGGGCAGGATGTACGGTCCAAATCATCCGGCATTACGAGAAGATCGGATTGCTGCCGGAGCCTCAGCGCACTAACGGAAATCGCAGAATTTATTCCGAAGCGGAGGCGTTGCGGTTGACCTTTATCCGACACAGTCGGGAACTGGGATTCAGCTTGGAAGACATTCAGCAGTTACTATCGTTTTCTGACCTCCCGGACCAATCCTGCGAGGACATCGACGGAATCGCCAGAAAGCACCTTGCTTATGTTCAGGAACGGCTTCGGCGCCTTCGGTCCATGGAGCGGGAACTCAAACGAATGGTACGTGAATGCCGCGGGGGCAAGGTGGCCGAATGTCGAATTATCGAAGTCTTGGCCGACCACTCCAAATGCTTGAGCGACGAACACATATCGTATCAACCGTCTGGTGCTGCCCGCCGATCTATTCCAATTGATTCGTAAAAGATCACTTGGCAGACCGGAGCGATTTCAGAATCGTAGCAGTTCGGATTTTAGCGAGGCTCCCTAGCAGAATTGTTGGTGTGAATTGATTAAGGATAGAGCCAACCTCCCTGCCTAGGTGCGTGGAGTCAGCGACCTCCGTGAAGCCTTCCAGCCAGGAATTATGGATTGCATGCGCTAAGGGGGGCGAAAGCTCGCCCCCCTCGCTATGTAGCGAATTTTTCTTAATCGCCCCAGCGTTGGTCCAACCCGTCGTCGTCGTGGGTATGGTCTTCGTTATTTTCATGGTCGTGATTGATTGTGGTCGAGCTCTCTTGGTAGGTGTTCGCCATGGCCGACGATGTCCAGGCAAAGCTCAAAAGCACTGCACTTAGCAATGCGGCGTACTTGTTTTTCATGGAATTCAAAGGGCTGGCGCCGAGCGACATTTCATCTCTCCTTGTGTGTTGTGGATGATGGGCGCGTTTGTGCCAGCAATCTGTTTCTTAAATTTGCCAAAATCGCCCGTATGTATGGCGAAGTTTGTCGGACCTCGTTGCCGGCAAACTTTGTCACAATTTTTTCAGAGCCAAAGAATGCGGAACTTCAAAAAAATCCTCATTGTCGAAGACAATCTGGAGATGCGTACTCTTGTCGCTGATGCACTGAAGAAGGAAGGATACAGGGTCTCGCTTGCCAAAGACGGCATGGCCATGATGCAGGCGCTTCAGACTGAGCGCATTGACCTCGTCCTTTTGGACATCATGCTTCCTGGCGAGGATGGTTTGACTCTATGTAGAAACCTGAGAGCCAAAACAGATATTCCCGTAATCATGTTGACAGCAAAGGGAAGTGAATTGGATCGGGTTCTCGGATTAAAAATGGGGGCTGATGATTATCTTGCGAAGCCCTTCAGCATGCTGGAACTTCTTGCTCGAATTGAAGCGATATTGCGCCGTGTCGGAGTGTTTCAAACTATTTCCATTGACGATGAAACGCGTTGTTTCAAATTTTCTGGTTGGACCTTGGATAAGGTTAGGCGTGAGTTGACGTCGCCGGACGATGTCGTGATGCCGCTTAGTTCCGGTGAATATGATCTACTTCTTTCATTCATAGAAAGGCCAAACAGAGTCCTTTCCCGCGAGGTCTTGCTCGACCTGACGCGCGGCCGCGATGCTGTCGCCTTTGATCGAAGCATCGATACGCAAGTCAGTAGACTTCGGAGAAAAATCGAAAAGGATCCTAAGGATCCCAAGATCATTAAGACGGTATGGGGAAGCGGATACATTTTCGCAGTAGAACGCGGATGAGAAACAAACTTCAGCTTATTGGCCCCCATTCTTTGACTGCCCAAACGATAATGCTAATCGCTGTGGGGCTGACGGCTGCATATCTTCTTGGGCTATTTCATTACTCAAAAGACCGCTTGGATGCGTTGGTCCAACTAAGTCTTAGAAATGCAGCTCAGACGGCTGCCCACATGACACATGCCATCCGGGCCTCAAATGAAGAATGGAGGTCTCGGGTCCTTCAAACCATGGAGGAACCGCATTTGAAGGCCAGTCTGAGCAAAGGCCCTGAATATTCCAACAGTTCAAGGCTTGGGGAGTACGAGGAAATCTTTCGGGAACATTTGGGGCGCCAGGCTCATAGAGGTGAGTTATCGGGCGCGCTAATTAATTTGGCTGAAGGAGAGGAAAAATGGGAAGTGGTGGAGGATGGTCATACAATTGATCAGATGTTTATACATGCAATTAGATTGATTTATAATATTCCAAGCCATTTAAGTGCAAATGTATCCATTCCATTAAATAATGGTCAGTGGCTGAATATAACTTATACCATTCCTGATTTTCCGCGTAATTTATGGAGCCCGTCACTTTCGATAGTGGCGGCAATGACTGTGGCGATTATCGCCCTTTCAGCGTTGTCGGTTAGGCGGATGTTGAGTCCACTAAGTGATTTTGCAAAGGCAACACGTCGCTTCGCCCTGGATATCAACGCGCCTCCGATGCCGTTGGATGGCGCGGTGGAGGTTCGTGATGTCGCTACGGCATTCAATGAAATGCAGATAAGGCTTCGCAATCTTGTCCGTAATCGAACGGAAATGATGGCGGCGATTTCACACGACTTGCGGACTCCTCTTGCTTTGATGAAGTTGCGGGTCGAGGCATATCCTGAAGCGGAGAGCCGCTCACGGTTGTTAGCATCCATCGACCATATGGAATCGATGATAGCCACCACATTGGATTTTGCTCGGCAATCCCTTGAAATGGAATCTCGCAAAAAAATTGATGTCCACGCATTACTCCAATCGGTATGCGATGACGCCAAGGAAAGGGGCGGGGTCCTTACTCTTAATATCGATGACAAAGCGATGATCGTATCTGGTCAACCCTCAGCTCTTCGGCGAGCAATTGAGAACGTCGTGGCCAACGGTCTTAAGTTCGGGAACAGTGTCGTCGTGTCCTGTGCCATTGAAAACAACGGCATCTCAATCACCGTAACGGACGATGGGCCAGGAATTCCCGAACCTGAATTGGAGCGGGTTTTTGAGCCGTTTTATAGAGGCGATCAGTCACGAACGGATGGCAGCGATGGCTTCGGTCTCGGCCTAAGCCTAGTCAGGAGCATCGTTGAAACTCACGGCGGCCAAGTGACATTAGCCAATAATTCGCCAATTGGATTGTCGGTTCGACTCTTTCTGCCATTTCCCGCAGAGTGTGTGATTCGAGCTTGAGATTGGGTCGAAGTCCTCAGTCAACTTCTCAAGCTATGGAAAGAAGTTTGCGGCGGGGGGGAGGGGAAAAAAAACTTGACCGAAGATTTCTAAAGCTACTTTATGTCCGCATAATGATGCGAATGCTCACACACCTGCCGGCCAAAAAACTCCTTCAGGCGATCGTCCTGTGCAGTGTGGTCGTGTTGAACATTACAGCGCTGGTGGGTGCGCCCGCCGCGGATGCTGGCGATGGTGGATTGGTGTTTACAGCGCATCAGGATCATTCATCGAATGAGAATAGTCCCTCTGAAAGGCACGATGACTCGTGTCATTTCTTAAGCCATCACCTCACCTGGGTTGAGGCGAAATATGACTATATGGGATGGATGGTCGAACAGGAGACGCCGCAGTATAGCCGCGAGAATAAGACAGGCTTAACTGCGTCCAAGTTCTATAGGCCCCCCATAATCTGACTTTCCTTCTGTCGCACTAAATGTTGTGTGGCTTTTGCCGCACGGCTCACCTTTTCTGTGCCAACTTGGAAAGTCAAAAATGCTCAATTTTCATCGAGCCGCTGGCGCTATTGCGCTTGCAGCGGTGATGCTGGCGCCTTTTTCACTAGCTGCCCAGCAACCCCAACGCCTTAGTGCTTTTATCGATCAAACAATTGCACTCCATCCTTCGATCCGGGCTGCGGAAAGAGGCCTCGAAAAGGCCCGTGCCCTGGCTCGTGCAGCCGGCCAGTATCCATACAACCCAGAAATTGAATTGGGTTACGAAGAGTCAGCGGAAAAAACGAAGGAATTCGGGTTTTCGCAGACGATTGATGTCTGGGGTAGGACTGGCGCAGCGGAAGCTCAGGCGACCGCTGAAATCGAAGTGGCTGCGGCAACTTTTAGCCTGATTAAAACGGAACTACTGGAATCCCTTCTTCGTGGCTTGGGCGCTAATCGGGAACAAGTTTCGCTGCTTGAACTGGCAGAGAAGCGCTTAAACCTAAGCACCCGATATTTGCGTTTGACCAGAAAATTTGAATCGGCCGGCGATATCGGAACAGCGGATGTTCTTACTGCGGAAGTCGGTAAATCGAACGCCGAACTTCAAGTGGCGGCGGCAACGGCTCGCGTTGCGACCGCACAAAAGGAGTTGATTTCGCTTGTCGGTGAGCAGCGGGCAGTTTGGCCTGAACCGACGGAAATCGCCAATATCGCTCTGGTTGGGTTTGATCCGGACATCGAGAAAACCCCAGAGATGGAAATCACCCGCGCAACGCTTCAAGCCAGCAAAGCAGGGATTGTCGTCGCCGAAAAGCAATGGCTTCCCGATCCGACGTTTGGTGTTCGGATCGGAAAAGACGGAGAGGAAAACCTTTTTGGTGCATCTCTTTCGTTTCCGATTCCCGTGTGGAACCGCGGTGCTGCGGAACAGGCAGCAGCATCGGAAGATGTTGCGAGCAAAGGATTCCTGGTTGCCGAGACTCGAAGGCGCCTTCACGCCCGATTGGTCACGGCCGAAGCGAACCTGCGATCGACGAACGAAGCTGTCCTCAACTGGAAGAAAAATGCCAGACCCAACATCTCTCGTCAGGAAGCGCTTCTAAATCGCCTGGCCGAAACCAGAGAGATCAGCGCCCTCGAATACCTTCAGCAACTTGATCGATTGATCGAAACGGAAGCGCTGGGAATCGAACTTGAACAATCCCTTTGGAGCGCCTGGATCGATAGGCTTCGCGCCGGCGCCAATCTCCTGACCTGGGTGGAGAAGCTCAAATGAAACTGACAAATCACCTTATCGCCGCTTCTGTGAGCGGAGCATTGATGATCGCGCCGGCATTCGCGTCTGATGAGCCTGCGCAAAAAGATCGCCTTCTGGCGCCTTCGGGAAATGTCGCTTCTGGCAGCGTCATGGTCGTCGAAAGCAAGAAGCTCTCTGATCAGGTTGAAAAGCCGCATACCCAACACGGTTCGGAAGGCGAGAACCATTCAGAAGAGACGGAAGGGCACGGGCAGAGCGAAACGGCCGGAGACGGTGGGCATGAAGAAAAAAAATCTCAGAGCGTCTCTTTGTCTCAAACGCAACTCCGCGAAGCAGCGGTGACGATTCAGCCTCTGCAGCCGGTGAATCTGCCGGTTCAATTGAAGGTGCCGGGCGAAGTGCATCTGGACCAGTACAAAACACGGATTATTACTCCTCGAATTTCGGCCATGGCGTTGAACCGCCAAGCCGTCATGGGGCAGATGGTCCGTAAAGGCGACATTTTAGCCACATTGTTCAGCGTCGAAATGGCTCAGGCACAAGGTGCTTTCATCGTCGCTTCGACCGAGTGGAAGCGGGTTCAAAACATTGGTGAGAAAATCGTTTCCGAAAAGAGGTCCACTCAAGCGCGTGTCAATTTTCAACAGGCAGAGGCGAGGCTGATTGCTTACGGTTTGACGCCGGCTCAAATCAAAGCGCTTGCGACGCGGGACACTCTCGAAACACCTGGGCAATTCGACATGATTGCTGATCGGGACGGTTTGATTGTCACTGATGATTTTCTGATTGGTCAGGTGATTGAGCCTGGTACGCCAATTTACAAGTTGACCGATCCGAGTTCCAAATGGGTGGAGGCGCGGATCAGTCCATCGGAGGCCCGGCGGATTCGTGCCGGTACCGTTGTGAAGATCGAAATTGCTGACCAGGTCATCGACGGCAACGTTATTCAAATTGAACAGCAGGTCGATGAAAAGACAAGGACCCTTGGTGTTCGCATTGAAGTGATCGATCTGCATCGCGAACTTCGTCCCGGCCAATTCGTCAACGTCACGTTGAGCGGTAGCGCTCGTGAAGACGTGCTCGCCCTACCTAAAAAGGCGGTTCTACGAGGGCCGGATGGTGATTGGACCGTCTTCCGACAGGTGTCACCGGACAAATTCGAACCTGTGGAGATCCGCGTTATCCGAGAGAGCGGCGACATGGTGGTGTTCGATGGAATTCCCTCGGGCACGAAAGTAGTGACGAGTGGTGCGTTCTTCGTTCAGTCGGAACTCGCGAAAAGCGGGTTCAGTGTTCACAACCACTGATCGGAAGGACGTAAACAACATGTTGAACAAGATTATCGACCTTGGGATTCAAGGTCGCCTTCTCGTCGTCCTGCTTTTGGTCGGGATCATGGCAGGGGCTGCCATTCTGTTACCACGTCTCAATTTGGATGCCTTTCCAGACGTAACAAACGTTCAGGTTTCCATCAACACGGAAGCACGAGGCCTTGCCGCCGAAGAAGTGGAACAACTAATTACCTATCCGATTGAAGCGGTGATGTACTCAATGCCGGACGTCGCCGAGGTCCGCTCCATTTCAAAATCAGGGCTTTCAGTTGTGACCGTGGTATTTGCTGAAGGAACGGATATCTACTTCGCCCGTCAGCTCACCTTTGAACGTTTGCAAGCAGCAAAAGAACAGATTCCTGAAGGTATCGGGTCCCCCGAAATGGGCCCAAACACGAGCGGACTGGGTCAGGTTTTCCAATACGTATTGCGCTCAGGCCCCACGGACGAATTTGACGTGACAGCGTTACGCAGTTTGAACGACTGGGTCGTGAAGTTGCTGCTCATGCCCGTCGACGGGGTCACCGAAGTTCTGTCTTTCGGTGGTGAGGTGCGCCAATACCAAGTGCAAGTCGACCCCAATAAAATGCTGTCCTTCGGATTGAGTGTTCGCGACGTCCAAGAGGCGATCGAAAACAACAATCGTAACGCCGGCGGTTGGTTCATGGACCGGGGGCAAGAGCAACTCGTGATTCGAGGGGTCGGTTGGGTTCGCAGTGAACAAGAGGGCCTGCGTGATATCGGGAACGTGCCACTGCGGGAATCCGATGGCGTCATAGTTCGCGTGGAGGATATCGCTGAGGTCACTTTCGGGAACGAAATTCGGCAAGGCGCTGTCTCTATGACGGCACGTGATGCCAGCGGCGCCCCTGTCCAGTACGGAGAGGTCGTCACAGGCATCATCTTGAAACGCACAGGCTCCAACACGAAGGAGACAATCGACGGCGTGAAATCGCGTTTGCCGATCATCCAGAATGCGTTGCCAGACGGTGTCATTCTTGAGCCGATCTACGACCAAGGGGACTTGATCGAAAAGGCAGTGGAAACAGTCACGCGAGCCTTGGTCGAAGCTTTCGTTCTGATCGTGGTCGTTCTTCTGCTCTTCCTGATGAACTTGCGGGCGTCATTGCTCGTTCTTGTTTCTGTGCCTGTTTCCATCGGGCTCGCACTGATGGCGATGGCCTATTGGGGATTGTCGGCCAACCTTATGTCCCTAGGAGGTTTGACCATCGCAATCGGCATGATGGTCGATGGATCGGTGGTGATGATGGAGAACATCTTCAAGCACTTAACGTCTCACGGCGAAGGGAGAGAGCCCAAGACCCTGGGGCAAGAGCCCCACGCATTGCGGCTTCGCGTTCAAGAGGCGGCGAAAGAGGTCGGCCGACCGGTGTTCTTTGCCGTTCTGATCATCATTGTGGTGTTCGCTCCGCTTTTCAGCCTCGAAGGTGTTGAAGGAAAACTCTTTCAGCCCATGGCAGCGTCGATTGTGCTGGCCATGCTTGCTTCCTTGGGCGTCGCATTGGTCGTCATCCCGGCGTTGGCAACCTATGCGTTCAGCAAGCCAGTTGTTCACCGCGATAGTCCTGTTTTCAAACCTATTGAAGCGGCGTACAGGTGGGCGCTCGCAGGCGCTTTGCGAAACAGGGCGGTCGTTTCTGGAGCCGCTTTGGTCATGTTCTTGGGGGCTATGACGACAGTTCCTTATCTGGGTACAGAGTTCGTGCCGGAGTTGGAGGAAGGAACGCTCAACGTCCGTGTAACTTTGGGGCCGTCCGTTAGCCTCGACACTTCCCTGGAGGTCGCCAAGAAACTCGAACGCAAGCTCATCGATTTTCCTGAAGTGACCTATGTTTCGGCGCGTGTCGGCCGGCCCGAACTAGGCGGAGACCCGGAGCCCGTTTCCAATATCGAGCTTTTGGTTGGCCTGTTGCCCGTGGATCAATGGACCTCAGCCAAAGATCGAAAAGCCTTGCAAGCCCTGATGGAAACCAAAATGTCGGTTCACCCGGGGCTGCTGTTTTCCTTCTCTCAACCGATTGGGACGCGCGTGGACGAGTTGCTCTCAGGCGTGAAAGCGCAGTTGGCTGTCAAATTGTTCGGTCCGGATCTGGATGTTCTTGCCCAGAAAGGGCAGGAGATCGAAGCCTTTATGAAAACGGTCGAAGGTGCCCGTGACGTTGCCATGGAACAAGTCATTGGCGAGGCGCAATTGGTAATCAGGCCTGACCGGGACAAGTTGGCAAGATATGGGATTCCAGTTAGCCAGGTCATGGATTTGGTGGCTGACTCAATCGGAGGCATTTCCGCAGGGCAGGTTATCAATGGTAACGAACGATACGACATCTATATCCGTTTCGCCCGGAGCTTTCGGCAAAACACAGAAGCAATCTCGACCTTGGTTCTCCAGGCCCCGAGTGGAGGATGGGTGCGTCTTCAAGATATCGCGTCCGTCGAGATTATCAGTGGTCCACCTCAAATTCGCCGGGATGATGTCCAACGGCGTGTCGTCATTCAGGCCAACGTTGATGGGCGCGACATGGGTGGCCTCGTCGCCGAATTGGAACAACGCATTCCTGAGGCAGTGGAAATGCCGCCTGGCTATTCGATCGTCTTTGGGGGGCAGTTTGAAAATCAACGACGTGCACAAGAACGGTTGACGATTGTCGTTCCATTGTCACTCAGCTTGATCTTTCTCTTGTTGTTCTTCGCCTTTGGTTCCGTCGGCCAGTCCATTTTGATCATGGTCAACGTCCCATTGGCGATGATCGGCGGCATTTTGTCTCTCTTCTTTTCTGGTCAGTTCTTGTCGGTCCCTGGTTCGATCGGCTTCATCGCACTTTTCGGGGTTGCGGTGTTGAACGGCGTCGTGATGGTCAATGCCATCAACCAGAACGTCCTTGGGGGAATGGATCCCGAAGAAGCGGTGTACCAAGGCGCTTTGTCGCGCCTACGCCCAGTCCTTATGACGGCATTGATTGCCGCGCTGGGATTGATCCCGATGCTTCTTTCAACTGGGGTTGGTTCCGAGGTGCAGAGGCCACTAGCAACTGTGGTGGTCGGAGGGCTTCTCAGTTCGACATTGCTGACTTTGATCCTATTGCCCGCGCTCTATCTGTGGTTTTCGCGCGGAATGCTTCGCTATTGGCGACGCACCCATCAATCAACCACATCAACTTCGGACGTAATGTAATGCGAAATAAGGTTTCAATCACTGCGCTAATGTTTGGGGCTGCCTTCTTGGCGGGATGCGCCACAAATAGTGTGGAGGTTACCAAAAAAGGTGATCTCTCGATCAAGGTTGAGAGTGATGCGAAGACAGAAATCGACATGGTGAAGATCTGGCAAAAAGATGGGGGGGACTTCATCCTGACTGGCCGGATCATGCAACGCGGTTACGGTCGGTTGATCAAAGGCCATGTTGATGTCGAATTCGTCAGGAAAGGAGAACAAGCGCCACGACAGTTCGTTGGCGAGATCGATCGTGCTTTCCCCATCACGAAGCAACTTAAGAGGGCGAATTTCGATTCCAACTTAGGCGAATTGGATTTAGTCACAGGGCAGCTGAACCTGCGTTATCACGAGGAAGCTCATCTGGCTGAGCCTTTGGAACTGAAGAAAACCTCATAGCCGAAAACGGCTGTGTATCAAAATTGTGAAGAGAGGCCCGTGCTGTCGCGGGTCTCTTTTTCTTTCTTGAAGGTAGAGTAGGCGCCAATAACTTGGACGTACGATCAAGATTACTACTCGGCAGGAAGTTGAAGGGAACCGCGCGAGAAAGTTTCTCTCCAGTGGCCAGTCATGCAGACACTTTTGACCGAGAATGCGTCGGAATCTGTTTTATCAGGGCTGCCGTCACCTCAAATATCTCGGCAGCATGTTTCGCGCCAACGCAGTCGACATATGGAATCATAACCACAAGGCGTTTGCAAACAACGCTGTCCAAATGTAGGAAAACGTCAATGGTCGGTGTGAAGATAACGTAATATTTGGCGGTGTATTCCTCCAGAGCGCGGATGCTTGGCGGCGTGAGGGTGGGGGCATGGTAACGACCAAATGAGCGGATGCTCTAGGAAAAATGAGAATTTCTCGTTTTATGATCCTAATGAAGGTTCAAAAAAACCAATAAGGTCGGGAGCGCTACTTGGTTCCCACTCTGGGCCAGGACCTCCTTTAAGCGTCGCCCTTGAAAGCAATAGGTTTGACGCGATGCAGTTGATTTCGGACACCATTATGCAGGCTGGGCATGCGCCTCCGCGGATGTCGCATAAGCTCCCTGACCCGCAGCGCAGCAATCTCGGGTCCAGTGCACGACGCAGGAATTCGTCGGCGTGATTGCGCCACATTGCGGAGATGTTCCCCAGGTCCGGGGTCATCCCCTTTCGATAGATCACGAACGACAGGTCCGCAGGAAAGATGTGCTCGCCGATTCCGTCCCGGTCAACGCCCGAGGTATCAGCCAGCGAATGCATCATTTGATGCGAGAGACTGTGCAGTAGCAGGTAAATATAGGCTGGTAGCGTCCTGGGGTAGCTTCCGCTGCCTTCCCGGTCCTTGAACATTTCAAGGAAGGGGCCGAAGTCGGCGTATTGTTCGAGATAGGCCCGGCCGAGACGGTAGTTGGGCACATCAATGACTTGGTTCGCTATGAGCCAGCGTCGGACGCGTATCTCGTCTAAGCGGAAGTAAAGCGCCTCGTTGCGTTGCTGGGTGACGTACACGGGGTGTTTCGGTCCGGGAATCGGCAGTCGGTCAAACGCCTTAAGCCGGACTGGCATTTCGACGCTCGCTCCTTGATGCTCACGCTTGTATACGGGTGAAGAGGAAACCCTCGTGAAACCGAAGCTGAACTCGCAGATCGGCAACCCTCGGATCAGAACGAGTTGTTCTAGGCCGAGGTGCGATAGGAGGTTTCCCGTGGCAGCCTGGTATTTGGCAAGCGCACCCGGGTCATTGATCACGTCGGATAGGGTGACGTCGGGGTTCATGACGTCCACGGCGCCGTTATGAAGCATCGCGTCCTGGATATGCTCGCGGACGAACGCGTCATGCTGGACCGTGAGGCGGATTGGATCAAAGCGTTGCGTCCAGTCCTGGCGGGCAATCACGGCCTGTGTGACGCCCAGGCTTTCGAGCGTGCCGCGCTCCACAATTCCGCTAGAGAACCAGCTTTCCCGTAGTTCGGCAGCATTTTGCCGGTGGCTCCGCGCCCTGTCGGATCGGCCATCCTGGTCGCTGCGGGCAGCCATACTTAGGAAAGTTTCGTAATCTTCCCATTCGCCACGGTGACTGTCGTGCGCCTGAACTTTCTCCCGAATTTCGCCATCGCTTGGTTCGCTGAACGGTATCGCATGGATGTCGGCGAGCTTCCGCACCAGGTC